>Ga0189284_100050_pt1 | contig 215398 bp, 189 predicted proteins | sample N32C7minimetaG_FD_130314 | JGI IMG/M metagenome (GOLD analysis project Ga0189284, IMG submission 130314) | Marine microbial communities from the Costa Rica Dome - N32 C7 mini metaG | ecosystem: Environmental > Aquatic > Marine > Oceanic > Photic zone | place: Costa Rica: the Eastern Pacific...
ATTACCGCGGCTGCTGGCACGGAGTTAGCCGGAGCTTATTCTCCAGGTACTGTCATTATCATCCCTGGTAAAAGAGCTTTACAACCCTAAGGCCTTCATCACTCACGCGGCATTGCTGGATCAGGCTTTCGCCCATTGTCCAATATTCCCCACTGCTGCCTCCCGTAGGAGTCTGGGCCGTGTCTCAGTCCCAGTGTGGCTGATCATCCTCTCAGACCAGCTATAGATCGTCGACTTGGTAGGCCATTACCCCACCAACTATCTAATCTAACGCGGGCCCATCTAAAGGCGATAAATCTTTGGTCCGAAGACATTATCCGGTATTAGCTCAAATTTCTCTGAGTTATTCCGAACCTAAAGGCAGGTTCCCACGCGTTACGCACCCGTGCGCCACTAAGCCCGAAGGCTTCGTTCGACTTGCATGTGTTAGGCATGCCGCCAGCGTTCGTTCTGAGCCAGGATCAAACTCTCAAGTTTGTGAAACTAACCAATCAAGCACGGGAAAACCCGCTAGCCTGACTAGCCAGAGTATCAAGGAGCCGATACCTGCACTGTCAAACGTAATGGATACGAATGAACATGCATCATCACGACCAGACTGTGGAGCCTGGAAGGATGTGGCAATCGGCTTGAATAACCGGTGCACGAGCCCTTGAGGTGCTCGGACCGGGCGCCGTCGCCCACATGTCCCTTCATCAAAAACCAACAATGTCAAAGAGCCGCCAGACAGTAAAAGCGGACAGCCATTGTTTCCCCGATTTACACCGGGGGACCGGCTATCCGAATATGTTGGCGACCGATCGCTGCGGGGCCGGTTGGAAACCGTCAGCGCCGCGTCGGTGGAGCCCATCTAGGCGCGGTCTGAGATTCGGTCAACGCCTTTTTGCAATTTTATTTCGTCAGGGCGCACAAATCGCAGAAATCCGGGATTTTTGGCCTCTTCCGACCCCCGAAATGTGGGGTTTTGACCCCGGTTTTCAAGCCGGAATTAACGATCGAAGCCCCTGGCGCGCCGCGATTCAGCGCTGAATCGGTGAATCGCTTGCGGCATTTCTTCACCTTTTTCCCGTAGCGCTCAGGATATGGATGCCGGACACACCCAGCCTGACTCGATTCGAGACGCGGGCCCGCTTGATGGCGGGCATGATTCGGCGTTTGCATCGCGCGTGCGCTCGGCCGTCGTCTGGCGGTGGGGGACGCAGGTAGCGGCGCAGATCATCACCTGGGCGTCGACCTTCCTTGTCGTCCGCCTGCTTGATCCGAGTGATTACGGTCTATTCGCGATGAGCCAGGTCGTCGTGACAGCGCTGGCGTTCCTCAACGGGCAAAGCTTTGCCACTTCGATCGTTCAGACAGGTCACCTCGACGATAGGCGAGTCGGACAGGTTTTCGGGATGCTGCTGCTGGCGAATGTATCGCTTGCCGCGATCCAGTTCCTGTCAGCACCGCTGGCGGCGGCGTATTTCGACGAGCCGATCGTTGCAGACCTTCTGCGGGTGCAGGCCGCCGTATTCCTCGCGATCCCCTTCATCGCTCTGCCTTCCGAATGGCTCGCCCGCGAGTTGCAGTTCCGCAAGCAGGGGCAGGTCAACATGGCCAGTGCGATTGTCGGCGCACTCACCGCCTTGTTGCTGGCTTGGTTCGGTTGGGGAGTCTGGGCGCTTATATATGCAGGGCTATCGATCTTCTACGCACGTGCCATTGGGATGATGATTGCCGCAAGGTTCTGGATACGACCGATATTCGATCCTCGCGGCGCGTGGGACCTGTTCACCTATGGCGGCACGCTGACGCTTTGCCAGCTGTTCTGGATCATCCAGAGCCAAAGCGATGTCGTGATTGCGGGGCGATTGCTCGATACCCACGCTCTTGGGCTCTATACTCAGGCGCTGTTCCTGACGCTGATCGTCACGGCGCGGTTCATTCCGCCGATCAATGAAGTCGCTCTGGCCGCCTATTCGGAGCTGAATCGCGGCGGCAAACCGCTCGGCCCTTACTTCCTCAAGACCGTCCGGCTGGTGATGATGGTGTGCGCACCGATCTATGTGGGTCTGGCGCTGGTGAGCGAGAATGCGATCCTCGTTCTGATGGGCGACAAGTGGACCGAACTGATCCCGATCGTCGCCGGACTTGCGCTCGCGATGCCCGCCTTCGCGCTGCATCTCATATGTTCCCCGGTGACAAACGCGATGGGCCGCCCGCGGGTCTACCTCTTTACGAGTGTTGCGGGCGCCGTGATCTTCCCGTGCGTTTTCCTGTGGGGCGTGCAGGGCGGCGAAATGGGGCTTGTCCATGCTTGGTGGATCGGCGCTCCGCTGCTTTGTGCGGTAACGCTTACGGTCACGCTGCCGCGAATCGCGGTTTCGCCCTTTGCCCTGCTCTCTGCCGTTTCTCCGATTGCGCTGGCCTGCGCCGCGATGGCAACGGTGGTCTTGGCGGCACAGCACCTTGTCATGATCGACAGTCCATTCTTTGAACTCGCATTCCATGCAGCAATAGGCGCAGCGGTTTATGGCGCGACCTTCTGGTTCGGCTATCGCTCTCTGGTCGAGGAGACCTGGGCGTTGGTGCGCAATCGCGAGTCGGCTCCAGCAGCGACGTGACCTTCCGGACTGCTGCGCACCGGGCTTTGGCCAAACCCTCACAATCTGGTATAGTCTAACCGCTGTTTGTGCATCGGCAGAGAGGAGGTGCGCATGATAGGCGCACGACCGAAAAACCCTTTGTGGGCCCCCGTCCTGCTGCTGGCCGGCTTTTTGCCGACTGTCGCCAATGCTGATGCGAGTGCAGCGGCGGTCGAACCGCCGATAGTCCCGCAATCGCCGATGCTCGATGCGGTTGCGCCCAATCTGACCGATCCGGCAACGGAAATCCTTGCGCTGGACCAGGAACGCAACAACCGCTTCACCGTGCCGGTGATGATCGAAGGCGCCGGGCCTTTCAATTTCATGATCGACACCGGCAGTCAGGCCACAGCCGTCACCCACCAGATCAACGAAGGTCTGCAATTGCGTCCCTTCGGCACAGCCACGCTGGTTGGCATGGCCAGCCGCAGACCCGTGGACGTGGTTGAGGTCGATGCGATGAGCTTTGGCCGACACACCGTCTACGACTTGATCTCTCCGGTGCTTGACCGGCAACATGTCGGGGCTGACGGAATTCTCGGGCTAGACAGCCTGCAGGGTTTCCGGGTGCTTATCGATTTTCGCGACGAAACTATCGCGGTGCAGGATGTCTCCGAATCAGGGGATGATCGACGCGGCTTCGAGATCATCGTGCGGGCACGACAGCAACTCGGCCAGTTGCTGATCACCGATGCGATGGTTGAAGGCGTATCGGCAACCGTCATCATTGACACCGGCGCACAGGCCAGCATCGGCAATCTGGCCTTGCGCGAACGCATCAGGGCAAAGCGGGCCGAAGAAGTCACCACGACCGACGTTAACGGGGTCGAGTTGACGGGCGAATTGGCCAATGTCCGATCACTCAAGATCGGCGGTCTGGCGCTGCAGAATATCCCGCTTGCCTTTGCGGACGCCCCGGCGTTCGAATCGCTGGGCCTCAAGGATCGCCCGGTGATCTCGCTCGGAATGCAGCACCTCAAGCTGTTCGACCGGGTGGCGATCGACTTTTCAAATCAACGCATCCTGTTCGACGTGCCGCGCGATGTCGCCCGCGAATTGCGCCGTCAGCGCAATCGGGGTTTCAACGCTCTGACGAAATAAGCCCCGAAAGATCGCCTGACTTGCGGTTGCGCTCGGCTGCGCCCACATGACGCTGGCCATGCCGCCAGATACAGCCTCCTCAGATCGCCCGACCGCACCCGATGCCGAGGGCTGGGCGACGCTGAAGCGGTTCCTTCCCTACCTCTGGCCCCGCGACAATGCCGAACTGCGGGTCCGGATCGTGCTGGCGATGCTGTTTGTGCTGGCGGCAAAGGCTGTCACGCTCGCCCTGCCCTTTGCATATAAAGGTGCGGTCAATGCGATGGAGCGCTCTCCTGTCGCTGCCGAAATATCGGCAGGGGCGCAGGTCGCGATGGCGCTGGTCGCGGCCTATGTGCTGGGCCGCTTCACCTCGCTGCTGTTCGACAATCTGCGCAACGTCGCGTTCGAACGCGTCGGCCAGATGGCGACACTAAGCCTGGCGGAAGATGTCTTTCACCGTCTGCACCGCCTGTCGCTGCGGTTCCACCTTTCACGCCGCACCGGAGAGGTGACCAAGATCATCGAGCGCGGAACCAAGAGCATCGACATGATGCTCTATTTCCTGCTGTTCAACATTGCCCCCACGGCAATCGAGCTGATCGCGGTCGGCGTCATCTTCTACATCAATTTCGGCTGGGAACTTGTCGCCGCGACTGCGCTGACGGTTGTCGCCTATGTCGCGCTTACCCGCTGGATTACGGAATGGCGCACCAAGCTGCGGCGCGAGATGAACGACCTCGACGGGAAGGCGCTGCACCGGGCGGTGGATTCGCTGCTGAATTTCGAGACGGTCAAATATTTCGGCGCCGAACGGCGCGAGGAAGAACGCTACAGTCAGGCCGCGCGCGCCTATGCCAAGGCGGCGGTGAAATCGGAGAATTCGCTCGCGCTGCTGAACGTGGTGCAATCCGGCGTCACCAATGCGCTAATGGCAGGCGCAATGATCTACACCGTATGGGGCTGGAGCCAGGGCAGACTGACGGTGGGCGATCTGGTGTTCGTGAACACCTATCTGATGCAACTCTTCCGCCCGCTTGATCTGCTGGGATGGGTATATCGCACGATCCGGCAGGGTCTGGTCGACATGGCCGAGATGTTCCGACTGATGGACACCGATGTCGAAGTCGAGGACGCACCCGGAGCGCCCGCATTGATCGTGCGCGAACCCTCGATCGTGTTTGACAATGTCATCTTCGGTTACGAGCCGGAACGCACGATCCTCAACGGGCTGAGCTTTGAAGTGCCAGCGGGTAGTACCATCGCGATTGTCGGCCCTTCCGGCGCGGGCAAGAGCACCATCGCAAGGTTGCTGTTCCGCTTCTACGATCCGCAGGGTGGGCGCATCCTGATCGATGGTCAGGATATTGCGAGGGCAAGGCAGGACAGCGTTCGCGCAGCCATAGGCATCGTCCCGCAGGACAGCGTGCTGTTCAACGATACGCTGGCCTACAACATCGCCTATGGTGCAGAAGCCAGCGATGAGGCGACGGTAGAACAGGCCGCGCGTGACGCAGCGCTGATGCCCTTGATCGAGCGCCTACCCGACCGGTTTGAAACCATGGTCGGCGAACGCGGTCTGAAACTTTCGGGCGGCGAAAAGCAGCGGGTCGCCATCGCCCGCACGCTGGTGAAGAATCCGCCGATCCTGCTGCTCGACGAAGCGACCAGCGCGCTCGACACCCGCACCGAACAGGAAATCCTCGCCACGCTCAAGCGGCTGGAAGAAGGGCGCACCACAATCGCGATCGCGCACCGGCTATCGACGATTGCCGACGCAGACCGGGTTCTTGTGCTTGATCAAGGACGCCTTGCCGAAAGCGGGACGCATGCCTCGTTGCTCGCAAGCGGCGGTCTTTACGCCGACATGTGGTCGCAGCAGGCGCAGGAAAACCGCGAGGCCGAAGCGGCGGAGTAACCCCGCCGCTTCGCACGCCTATCATTCGCCGGTGGCACCTTCCGCTGTCTCTACAGCCTTGAGCAGCTCTGCCGATGCAAGATCGAGCCGGTCCGCCGGGATCACCTCGATATTGTCGCGCACCGCCTTCAGGTCGTCGAGGAACTGCGAGGCATCGCCCACGATGACGAGCGTCGCCTTGGCCGGATCGACATAGGTCTGCGCCGCTGCCGTTGCCGCATCGGCATCCACTGCCGCCAGCCGTTCGGCATAACGCGCCGCTTCGTCCGGGGTCAGCCCCTGTTGCAACAGGGTGGATACAATCCCGTTGAAGCCCCCGCTGGTCTCCAGCGAACGGGCATAGCCGCCGCTAAGGAACAGCCGCCGGCGCTCAAGCAGGTCTTCATCGAGCGCCTCCGATCCGAGCCGCCCGAATTCGTTCAGGAATATCTGCGCGACTTCGTCTGCTGTCTCGTTCTTGGTCTGCGCGCTCGCCGTCAGAAGCGACGCGTCGGCCCGGTCGGCAAAACCCGAATAGGCACCGTAGGAAAGCGAACGCTTGGTACGGATTTCCTCGAAGAGGCGTCCGCTCGATCCGCCGCCCAGCACGCTGTTGGCCAATTCGAGCGGGAAGTAATCCTCCGACTGGCGCGATGGCGCGCGCACTGCCGCGACCACCGCAGCCTGACCGGCATCAGGCATATCGATCACAATGGTGCGCACCGGTTGCTCATCACCCGCAGCCTGCGCAGGGACAGGGCCGGGGCTCATGTCGGTTGCCCAATCGCCGAACATCGCCTCTGCGGTGGCAACTGCCTGTTCGGGCGATATTCCGCCGGATACGACAATCTTCATCCGCGACGGGTGGAAGTAACGCTGGCGGTGCAGCAACAGATCGTCACGAGTGATGGCCGACAGGCTTTCGGTCGTTCCGCCGGGCTGCGAACCGTATGGCGCATCGCCATACATCGCCACGCGCGCGACAAAGCTCGACAGCCCGCCGGGTTCACCCATCTGGACACGCAGGCCATCGACGGCACGACCACGCTCGCGCTCGAATTCGTCATCAGGATAGATCGCACCCTTGATGATGCTGGACGCCAGCGCGCCTGCTGCATCGAGATTGGCGACCGGTGCAGTCAGACTGAAGCTGGTGCCATCACTGCCCGCGCCTCCGCCGAAGCTGGCACCCAGACTTTCGAAACGCGCCGCAATCGCTTCGGCATCCATGCCGTTGATGCCCTTGTCAGCCAGCGACGCGGCGAGTTGAGCGATCCCGGCCTTTTCGCGAGGATCGGTCTTGCTGCCGCCGGGTACCAGCATCGAAATCGTTGCGATCGGCACATTCCCCGTCTGCACTGCGACAACGGGGATCCCATTGCTCAGCGTCGCTTCTACGATTTCCGGGGCTGTCACTTCGGGTGCTTCGCCGGGGCCCGGAGGCGCCTGACGCTCGCCTTCGGGTTTGACCTGCCGGATTTCGCCCACCGCCGGGGGCAAAGTCCGATATTCGGGCATCGGGGTCGGGTTGGCATAGCTCGCCGGATCGTCCTCGCCAGAAGTGTAGGTCACTGTGATGCGGGTGCTCGGATCGAGATATTTGGCCGCAACGCGAAGCACGTCGTCAGCGGTGACTTCGCCGATTTCGGCCAGCCGCTTGTCGGCGAAATCGGGATCGCCGCTCGACACAAGCGCCTCGCCCAGTTCGAACGCCCGCCCCCGCGCGGTTTCCCGGCGGCGCAGCGTGCTGGCAATGATCTCGTTCTTGGCCTCTGCCAATTCGGCAGGAGTAACGGGCTCGGTCCGCAGGCGCTCGAGTTCGGCATCAAGCGTTGCGCCCGCCGTTGCCATCTGGTCCGCTCCGCGCACGATGGCGAAGACGTTGATCTGGCCGGCTTCGCGGAACATCGACGCACCGCCGAATGCCTGCACCGCCTGCCCGCTGCGAACCAGCGAATTGTTGAGCCTGCTGTTTTCGCCGCTGTCGAGAATTGCGCTCAGCACTTCGAGCGCGGCGGCATCGGGGTGCGTTGTCGGCGGCCCTTTCCAAACGCCGCCGATCACGGGCAGCGGGACATTGGGAGCGGTGGCGTTGACGGTGCGCGGCCCGGACGGCTGCGGCTCGCTATTCTCCAGCGCAAGATCGACCGGATTGGCACGCGGCGAGATGTCGGCAAAATAGCGATCGACCAGCGCGCGCAATTCTTCCATCTGGAAATTGCCGGCCACGATCAGCGTGGCGGTATCGGGCCCGTAATAGGCTTCGTAAAAGGCGCGGGCATCGTCGAGCGTCGCACTGTCGAGATCCTCGATACTACCGATGCCGGGGCGGCGATGCGGCATGGTGTCATAGGCATTTTCGGGGATCACGAAACGCTGCAACCGGCCATAGGGCGGCGCGAGGACGCGCTGGCGCAGTTCCTCTTTCACCACCCCGCGTTCGGTTTCGAACACTTCATCGTCGACAACGACATTCGCCATCCGCTCACGGTGGGTCCAGAGCATGGTTTCGAGATAGGCCGCCGGGACCTGTTCGTAGTAATTGGTGCGATCGATCCAGTTCGATGCGTTGCGTGTGCCGCCGATATCCGCGGTCAGCCCGTAGATCATGTTGTAGGGCATGTTCTCGGTCTTGCGGCTGAGGATATGTTCGAACAGGTGCGCAAATCCGCTGCGCCCTTCGGGATCAAGCTTTGACCCGATATCGTACCACAGCGAAGTCGTGACGGTGCTGGTGGTGTCGTCCTGGATCGCGATGACGCGCAGCCCGTTTTCCAACGTCCAAATGGTGTAGTCGATCTTGGGCGCGGTCAGCGTCGGCGCGTCCGCCTGCGCAGCATCGTTATGCGCGTCGGCAAAGGCAGGCACGGCGGTGGCAATGCTGGCGGCAGCCGCGCTGGCAAGCAGAAGGGTGCGGATCATGATGGTTGGCCCCGTTGACTGGATGTTTGTTGCGACAGGCCCCCTTTAGAGCGCGGGCCAAGGCGCGTTTCAACCGTCAAGCGGCCGGTCAAACTGTGAAATGCAAAGATTTATCGACGCGCGTCGAGGCTCAGCTTTTCGAGCAGCTTCAGCGCTTCCTCGCGCCGGTCCCATGGGACGAACAAGTGATCGTGACGCAAACCGGCAATGACGTTGCAAGCGATCCCCGATGTTGCCAGCGCGGTAGCAACCGCCGCTGTCAGGCCGACCGCTTCGAGATCGGAGTGCACCTGAAGTGTGATCCGGGCGAATTGCGACGCGTCTGCCGGTGCGGCGGGTGCGGGAAGGATGGCGCACAGTCCCTCGTCCTCACGGATCACGGCGAAGGCGGTGTCGGGAATCAAGCCTTTTTCGGAAAGCGCATGAAACGCCCAGATGCGTTCGCACAGCGCAGGCTTCATGCCGATCAGCAAAGCCTTGAGTTCAGTCACACTGCCCGGAGTCATCATTGAATCCCTAGTTTCTGGGCGGGGCATACACTCGGGCGGGCAGCATCAATTGCAAATCAGCGACAAAAAATCGCAAGATCACAAAATGTACTTCGAAAGATCCGTATTGCCTGCCAGATCGCCTAGGCGCTCACGCACATAGGCGGCATCGATTGTGACGGTCTCGCCTTCGTAGTCTTCCGCTTCGAAGCTGATTTCCTCAAGCAGCTTTTCCATCACGGTTTGCAAGCGACGCGCACCGATGTTTTCGACGCTTTCATTGACCCGTGCGGCGATGCTGGCCACCTCCTCGATGGCGTCCTGCGTGATGTCGAGTTCGACCTTCTCCGTGCCCAGCAACGCACGGTATTGTTCCACCAGATTGGCTCTGGTTTCGGACAGGATGCGGACGAAATCGGCCTGCGTCAGCGCGCGCAGTTCCACCCGGATGGGCAGCCGGCCCTGCAATTCGGGGAGCATGTCGGATGGCTTGGCCACATGAAACGCACCGCTGGCGATGAACAGCACGTGGTCGGTCTTCATCGGGCCGTATTTGGTCGAAACCGTGGTACCTTCGATCAGGGGCAGCAAGTCACGCTGAACCCCTTCGCGGCTGACCGATCCGCCGCGCACGTCGCTGACGGCGATCTTGTCGATCTCGTCAAGAAACACGATTCCGTTGGTTTCGGCGTTTTGCAAGGCAACGCGCGCGACATCCTCGTCGTCCAGACGCTTGTCGGCCTCTTCGTCAACCAGCTTGTCCCACGCCTCGGGCACGCGCAGCTTGCGCTTCTTGGTGGGCTTGCGGCCGAAAGCCTTGCCCATCATGTCGCTGAGGTCGATCATCTGCATGTTGCCGCCCATATTGCCCACGTCGAACGGCATGTTCGGGGTTTCGGCAACGTCGATTTCGACTTCGACATCGTTCATCGCGTTCTGGACGATGCGCTCGCGGAAACTCTGGCGCGTGGCTTCGGATGCGCTTTCGCCGACCAGCGCGTTGAGCAGCCGGTCCATTGCAGCTTCGGAAGCGGCCTCGCGCACGTTTTCGCGGCGGCGCTCCTTCTCGAGCCGGATCGCTTCTTCAACCAGATCGCGAGCGATCTGTTCGACATCGCGGCCGACATATCCGACTTCGGTGAACTTGGTTGCCTCGACCTTGACGAAAGGCGCTTCGGCCAGCTTCGCGAGGCGGCGGCTGATCTCCGTCTTGCCGCAGCCCGTCGGCCCGATCATCAGGATGTTCTTGGGCGTGACCTCGTTCTTGAGCTCTGGCCCAAGTTTCTGCCGCCGCCAGCGGTTACGCAAGGCCACGGCCACGGCGCGCTTGGCATCCTTCTGACCAATGATGTGTTCGTCAAGCGCGGCAACGATTGCCTTGGGAGTAAGGTTGTCTGTCATGGTTTCCCTGAGACCGGTCAGACGGTTTCGACCGTCAGATTGCCATTGGTAAAGACGCAGATATCGGCGGCCACCGCCATCGCCTTGCGCGCGATCGCTTCGGCATCGTCCTCGTAATCGGAAAGCGCCCGTGCCGCGGCAAGCGCGTAATTCCCGCCCGAACCGATTGCCGCGATGCCGCCTTCAGGTTCCAGCACGTCGCCATTGCCGGTCAGCACCAGCAGCGTTTCCTTGTCGGCAACGATCATCAACGCTTCGAGATTGCGCAGATACTTGTCGGTGCGCCAGTCCTTGGCCAGTTCGACAGCGGCGCGCATCAGCTGGCCCGAATGCTGCTCCAGCTTGCGTTCCAGCCGTTCGAACAGGGTAAAGGCATCGGCAGTCGCTCCGGCAAATCCGGCGACGACCTTTTCGCCTTCTCCGATACGGCGGACTTTTCGGGCGTTCGGCTTCATCACCGTATTGCCCATGGAAACCTGCCCATCGCCTGCAACAACGGTTTTGTCACCGCGCTTCACACCGATGATGGTGGTGCCGTGCCACTGGACCAGGCCATGGCTGGAATGCGTGTCTGTCATGCCCCGCGATATGGGCCTTGCGCTGCACGGGTCAAGACAAACGGGCTTACGACTTAAGGGCCGCCGGCGCCCGCAGGGCCGACACCGCCGACCTGACCGATGTTTCCGAACAGGTCTTCGAGGAAGCCCCGCTCACGTCCCAGAACCGGGGTCTTGTCTGCATCGGGTCGCAGATAGACGACCTCATCAATGCCGGTGCGATCGACCGAGGCGACATTGCCCTGCCCGTCAAACCGTACCGCAAGCACCGAATGACGCTGGATGCGCGGACGCACGAAGGGGCGGCGACCGGTTTCGCTGGCAATGTAATACCACACCGGCTCGCCATATTGGCTTGAGAAGGTTGGCCGCCCGAGCGTCCCTTCCACCGACTGGCGATTGTCGATCCCCGGCTGGACCGAACGGGTCAGGATCGGATCGTTGATGAATCCGCGCGATTCGCGGATCGACGAACACGCGCCAAGCGCCAGCACCGCAGTACCCAGCAGTGCCGCCCTGACGATCCGGTTTTGCAGGAGGCTGTTGTTTGCCGAAAGGTTCAAACGCATGTGCCAGTCAATTCCCGTCTTGCAATATCTTGCCGCACCAGCGGCGCGGCCTATATCCGATCTGCGCAAGGCCTTAAGGCGAAGCGTCATGCCTTGCAACGTCGCTGAGCGATCCAGCTGGGGTCAGGCTGGTTAATTGCCGCTGAATATCCAAGGCCCGACCGGGATACATCCGCTTGTCCGGCGGTTTCACTGGCATTGGATAAGGGCTTGCCACCGCCCAGCCATTCGCTCCACAATTGCTTGAAAAGAGAACCGCTGATGTCCTTCCTTTCCAAATTGCTCGGCACAGGCCCCGACCCGCGCGAGGCGGTGCGCCCCTTGTGGCACCGGGTGGTGGAGCTCGCGCGTGAGCCGTCGTTCTATAGCGATTGCAATGTTTCCGACACGGTGGGCGGGCGTTTCGACCTGATCACCGCGGTACTGTGCGTGATGATGGTGCGGGTGGAAGCGTCGGAAATGCGCGCCGAAAGCGCCCTGCTAGCGGAACTGTTCGTCGAGGATATGGACGGCCAATTGCGCGAATTCGGCGTCAACGACGTGGTGGTTGGTAAACGCATTGGCAAGCTGATGAGCGTACTCGGCGGAAGGCTGGGCGCCTATCGCAGCGCGCTGGTGGAAGGGGACAGGGAAAAACTGGTCGCCGCAGTCACGCGCAACGTCACCTTTTCCGATGGCGCCGACGAAGCGGTTTCCGCCGGATGCGTCGCCGACAAGCTGATGGCGCTTTCGCAGCGGCTGGCGACGTTCGACGATCAGCAAATCCTGAAAGCGAGCGGCATCTGGTGACCACGCCCCAGCCCACTTCCGAACTTTCGCGCCCGATCAAGGTCAAGGGGCTGCCCGGCGATGCCGTAGTGGTCGAAGCCGATGCGGGCGAACGCGCGGCACTGGCCCGCAGGTTCGGCCTGCCCGGCATTGATTCGCTGCGGGCGGAGATCGACCTTGAACAGCGCGGAAAGGCGATCCGGGCGACCGGGACGCTCAAAGCCGCGATCCGGCAGGCCTGCGCGATCTCGGGCGAGGATTTCCCGGCCAATATCGAAGAGCCGATCGACCTGCGCTTCGTCGAGGAGACGGGGCTGCCCGCTCCGGATGACGAGGAAATCGAAATCGAGCTCGAAGCCGATGATTGCGACGAGATCGAATATTCGGGCGACATGTTCGATCTGGGAGAGGCGGTGGCGCAATCGCTTGGCCTCTCCATCGATCCTTATGCGGAAGGCCCCAACGCCGACGCCGCGCGCAAGGCCGCAGGGATCGTGCAGGAAGGCGAGCAGGAAGGGCCGTTGGCTGCGGCGCTGGCGGCGCTGAAGAAAAGCTGACGCTGAAAGCCTGAGTTTTCTGGGTGCGGGACTTGATCCCTGCCCCTACGAACGGCAAGCTGAAGATCGTCGCAGAAAATCCAAAGGTTTGCTTTATGATCTCGCTCAGCCCGGTTCGCATCGTGGCTCTTGCCGCTGTCTTTGCCAGTGCATCGGCTCCCGCCATCGCGCGCGAACCCGTCACTCTGGAGCGCAGTTCGCAGTGGAATGTCGATTTTGCTCGGGACAAGTGCAGGCTTGCCGCCATGTTCGGCGGCACGGATAACCAGCACCTGCTGTTCTTCGAGCAGCATTATCCCAACGCACGGGCGGGGCTGACGGTCGCCGGGCCTGCGCTCAAGCACTTCCGGAGCCGGAGCCGAACCGATCTGTCATTCTACGAAGGGCAGGAAAGCATACGGACCGAACCATTCACCGGCGAAGTGGAAACTGTCGGCAATGCGGTGATCTATTCGAATGTCCACGTTGAACACGGCACCGACAGTTTTGAGACCGAACAGGACGGCTTGCCGCAGCTTGATATCGGTTTGGCCGAACGGATCGAGTTTGTCTCGGTCAGCCAGCGCGGCAATGAAGTCCGATTTGCCACAGGGCCGATGGGAGAGGCGTTCAAGGTGCTCAACACCTGTACGCAGGACTTGGTCCGTTTTTGGGGGCTGGATGTGGATCAGCATCTCGGCGCATCGCGCATGCCGGAATGGTTGAACGAAAACGCCGTGGCGCGGCGCATCGCCAGTGCATATCCCCGCAGCGCACTGATGCGGGGAGAGCAGGCGATCCTTCGAATGCGGGTGATCGTTGGGACCGACGGCAAGGTCGAGCGGTGCGAGATCAACGGAGCCACCACGACAGAGAAGCTGGAATCACCCGCCTGCGCTGAAATGGAAGACGCCGAATTCTCCCCCGCGCTCGATGCGAACGGTCAGCCGTTCCGCTCCTTCTACGCCACGTCAATCATCTATCAGATCAGGCAATGATCGCGACCATTTGAAGCGGACGGCGACGGTCCTCGGATCAAAACGGGATATCGTCGTCCAGATCGTCGTAGCCGCCGCCCGAGCTGCCGCTTCCGCCGCCCTGGTTCCAGCCACCGCCCGAACCGCCGCCAGCGCCGCCGGCACCACCGCCGCCGCCGCCGTAGCCGCCACCCGAACGGCCACCGCCGCCACCCATGCCGCCACCGCCGCCTCCGGCGCTGTCGAGCATGGTCATCACCGAGTTGGGGCCGCGCAGCGCGACTTCGGTCGAATACCGGTCATTGCCGTTCTGGTCCTGCCATTTGCGGGTCTGCAGCTGGCCTTCGATATAGACCTTGCTGCCTTTCTTCAGATAGCGTTCGGCAACGCCTGCCAGACCTTCGTTGAAGATCGCGACGGTATGCCATTCGGTGCGTTCCTGCCGCTCACCCGAGTTGCGGTCTTTCCACGTCTCGGTCGTGGCGACGCGCAGGTTGCAGACCTTGCCACCGTTCTGAAACGTGCGCACTTCGGGGTCCGCCCCGAGATTGCCGATCAGCATGACCTTGTTGAGCGAACCCGCCATCGAAATATCCTTCCCGTCAGTATGCGATTCTTGGAAGGTTCATAGGACAGCAATGGCTAGGACGCGACCCGCCCCGACCGTTTTCCACCCCCGAAATGGTGGTAACTACCTACTCGGATAGCGCAAACGGCCCAGAAACCGCGTCAGGCTGGGCAGTTCGACTTCACGGCTGGTCAGCTTGTGCTTGAAGGTTTCGAACCGCATCACCCCGTCAATCCGGCGATCGAGGAACTCATAGGTCTTCGCCTTGCCCTCGCTGTCGTCGTTGACGAAGTAAGCCAGCGTCGCCGAATAAATCCCGCCGAGGATCGCGCGCTTGGTATAGTGGTTGTAATCGGTCGCGGTGTCGCCTGCGAGCCGCCACATGATGTCGGCCGAACGCCAGCCCAGTTGCAGCGCGCGCGGCGCATTCTGCGGCATCGCCATGATCGCCATCGCACGGCGCACGGCCTCGTCAATATGCTCGACCGCTTCCAGCCGGAAGGCAACAAGCGTGCGAATGCGTTCGCGGATCTTCATTTCGGCAAGGCGATCCTGCGGCCATTCGGCCTCCATCGCCTGATCGACCGAGGTGATCCACGCCTCGATCATGTCCATCGCCTGACCCGTTCCCGGCTTCTTGGGGAAGGCAAGCCTCGCGATATCTACATCAGCGCCCGCCATTTCGGCAGCGGCGACCAGCGCGGTTTCGTTCCAGCCATCGAAAATGGCGGAAGCGGCGATATCCGGAGCCAGCGCCACGCGCAGTTCGTCCAGCGTCATGTCGGCGAAATCGGGTGTTTCGGTGTTCATGTCAGAAAGACGGTCCATACTGCTGCGGGGTTCCCCGATCCTTGCGTTCGGCATCGGCAGCTTCGAATTCGCGCTTCATCAGCGTGTTGCCGTTCATCAGCTCCATGTACACGCGCGCCGAACGGCCCGAATTGTCGTTGCGATCAGGGTCGGCACCCTGCGCCAGCAGGCGGCGGATCAGTTCGACATTGCGTTGGTGCACCGCAGAAATCAGCGGGGTTTCGCCCTGGCTGTCAGCAACGCTGACATCCGCACCCTTCTTGATCAGTTCCTCCGCCCCTTCGACAAAACCGAGGCGCGTCGCCAGTTGCAGCGGAGTGATGCCCTGATTGTTGCGGATGTTGGGATTGGCCCCGCGTTGCAGCAGGAACTTTACCCAAGTCGTATCCCGGCGGGCGGTCACGACATGCAATCCGGTGTCGCCGGTGGTGATATCGCGGGTGTTGATCACCTGCGAGCCCGGCTCGTTCAGCATTTCGGTGACGGTATCTCCATCGCGTTCCTTCACCGCTTCAAGGAATTCATACCCTTGCGAATAAAGTTGCGCTGCGGCAGGCGAGAGCGCGCTTACGGCAAGCAGGCTTGCGAGCATTGCACCGGCGATGCTCTTGGCCTTTGCCGATTTGGACCCTAACTTGCGCAAAACAGCCATCTGCACGGTTTGAACCTTTCGCATTTCCTGCCAAAATTTTTCTGAGTGCCCCAGATGGGGCTTTCTCGCTGCGAGGCAATTAGCAGACCATGAACATTCTTTCCAAGTTTTCCCGCGCCATCGCCTTTTCTGCGGGGCTTGGCGCTGCCCTTGCGCTGTCGGCATGCGGCGAATTGCCTGCCAGTGAGGAAGCCTACGGCCCGTCGGCTGACGGGGTTGACCTTCGCGGATCGACCATCGGCGGCGAGTTCGAGCTGACTTCGAACAAGGGTGAGAAGGTGAAATGGTCGGATTTCGACGGCCAGTATCGCCTGATCTATTTCGGCTTCACATCCTGCCCGGACATCTGCCCAACCGATGTGCAGCGGTTCACCATGGGCCTGTCCCGGTTCGAGGAAGCCCGTCCTGATCTGGCCGGAAAAGTGCAGCCGATTTTCGTCTCGATCGATCCCGCGCGCGACACCATCGAAGCGCTCGACCAGTTCGTGAACGCGTTTCACCCCCGCCTGATCGGGCTGACCGGATCGGAAGAGGAGATTGCGGCGGTTGTCGCTGCTTTCGGCGGCTCTGCCACCAAGCTGCCGCCTGACGAAACCGGCTGGTACAACATGCAGCACACCACGCTCACATACCTGTTCGCGCCGGACGGTTCGCCGCTTGGGATTATTCCGACGGACAAGCAGGCCGAAGGCGTCGCGGCCGAGTTGGAACGATGGGTACGCTGAGGCCTGCATTCTGGGAGCTCCCGCTGGCGGAGCTGACCCGCCTCGAATGGGAGGCGCTGTGCGATGGCTGCGGGCGCTGCTGCCTGCACAAGATCGAGGACGCTGACACCGGCGAGATCGCGGACACCAATGTCGCGTGCAAGCTGCTCGATTGCAGCACCGCGCAATGCAGCGACTATCGCAACCGCAAGGCCTTCGTCCCCGATTGCCTGCGCCTGACGCTCGCGATCATCGACGATGTGCCGTGGCTGCCCACCACCTGCGCCTATCGGCTTCGGGCCGAGGGGCGACCGCTGCATCACTGGCACTACCTCATCAGCGGAGATCGCGAGGACGTGGTTCGCGCAGGCGTTTCGGTGGCCGGGCGGGTGATCAGCGAAACCGACGCCGGGCCGCTTGAACACCACATCGTCGAATGGAGCCCACCGCGCCGCGCGGCGAAGGCAGGCTTCCGCATCGAGGATGCAGCCGAATGATCGACTGGCTCAAGCGTTCGGCGATGGAGCCGCAGATCGACCTCAACGGCGTGACGCTGCCGATTGCCTTGCGGCGCCACCACAGCGCGCGGCGGCTGACCTTGCGCATGGCACCCGATGGCAGCGAGGTGCGCATCACCTTGCCGGCATGGGCGCGCGCGCAGGAAGCCATCGCCTTTGCCCATGCGCGCCGCGAATGGCTCGAAGCGCAGCATGGCAAGGTTCCCCGGAGCGAAGCCCCGCGTCCGGGTGGCGACATCCTCTATCGCGGGAACAAGCTGCAGATTGCATGGGAGGAGAAGGCCCCGCGCCGTCCGCAGATCGCCGCCGATGCCGTGCGCCTTGGCGGCCCCGCGAACGGGATTGCGACGCGGCTGCAACGCTGGCTGGAGAAAGAGGCGCTGGCGCTGTTCGAAGCCGACATGCACGATTACACTACCGCTGCCGCGCTTGATCGGGTGCCGGTCGCGCTGTCGCGGGCGCAGCGGCGCTGGGGCAGCTGTTCGGACAAGTCGCGCATCCGGCTCAACTGGCGGCTGGTGCAGGCTCCGGATTTCGTGCGGCGTTCAGTGGTCGCGCATGAAGTGGCCCATCTCGTCCATTTTGATCACAGCCCGGCCTTCCACGCATTGCTGGAAGAGATTTACGACGACAACATCCGCAAGGCCGACCGCTGGCTGAAGGATAATGGCCGGTCGCTCTACGCCAGCTTCGGGTAACCCCCAGCCTAGGCACCTCGGCCTAACACGTATCCTTTCGTTAACCCTGTTCGGTTAATTTCCACCCCATGTTTAGGGCGCTCGCCTTTGCGTTGGCCGCCTTTGGCCTTGTTCTGACCGGCCTTGCCGGAGCGGAAGCGCCGCTGCGCGCGCAAGGCAATTGCCCCAATTGCGACCTCCCGCCCGGTTGCCGCGGCAATGGCAATCAGAACGGCAATGGCAACGGCAACAAGAACCGAAACTGCCAGCGGTTGACCATCACGATCGAAAGCGATGTCGATTTCGGGCGGCTCGTGCTGCTGGGAAGTGGCGCCGGGCAGGTCGTGCTCGATCTTGATACCGGACAGAAATATCCAACCGGCGACATTGACGATCTCGGCGGAATGCCAGTCACGGGACGGGCAACGATCACCGGTGCGCCATTCGAACAGATTGTCGTCGCCCTCCCCGGAGAAATCGCCATGCGCGATCCGTCCGGTGGCAATGCGACGCTCCGAGATTTCGTCACCGACCTCGAAGGGTTTCCCACGCTCGACGCCGACGGCCAGATCCAGTTCCGCTTCTCTGGCACGCTGGTGATCGACGCCGAAACCAAGGCGAGCGGGAATTTGCGCGGTCGCATTCCGATCAGCGTCGAATACCCCTGAACCAACAAGCGACTCGCCTCATGCGGCGGGCGCCCCTATATTGCAGCGATGCTTTCCAAATCGCGCTTCAATCCCAAGCCGGGCATACTTGATTTCTGGGCAGAGTTCCGGAAGCCAAACCCCTATCGCTGGCCCATCCTGCTGGCCTCGATGGCGCCGTTTGCGTTGATCCTGTACTGGTTGGCGGGGGAAACATCCTACAAGGCGCCCGAACGCCCGCGGATCACTTACATCACCACTTTCGATTCCGATCGCAGCGATGAAGAAATCGTCGCCTCAAACATCGAAAATCAGGAAGTGAAGGAGTTGCGCGAGGCAGCGGAGGCCGACCTCGCCCAACGCAAGCGCGAACTCTACAAGGCCTTGGGCGCCGCCGCAGGCATGGACGTGGACGAGATCGAACGGCGGGCGAACGAACGGCGCGCTGCCGAAGAAGCGGCGGAGCGGGCGCGACGTGACGCGATGTTCGGTCGTACAGGCGAAAATGTCGGGAGCGAGACGCCCTCGCAGGAAAGCACCGGGTCATAGCCGCTTCAGTTCCCACCGATGCCGAATGGATGGCCTCTGCCGCGCGCCTTGCCGCGCGTGCACGCCCGATCAGTCGACCCAATCCGGGCGTCGGCGCATTGCTGGTGGAAGACGCCCGCGTCCTTGCTCGCGGCTGGACGAATGCAGGCGGACGGCCCCACGCCGAAGCGGTCGCACTGGCCGGGCTTGCCCCTGGAGCGGCACGCGGTGCAACGCTCTATGTCACTTTGGAGCCATGCGCGCATGAATCCACCCGCGGCCCGGCGTGCACCGATCTTGTCATTGCGGCGCGCCCTTCCCGCGTGGTGATCGGCCAGAGCGATCCCGATCCGCGTACTGCCGGGCAAGGCGCGCGGCGGATCGAACGGGCCGGGATCGCTGTCGAGATCCTCAATGATGCGGCATCGCGCCTTAGCCTTTCCGGCTATCTGACCCGCGCCGCAATGGGCCGCCCCCGCATCACGCTGAAGCTGGCGATGAGCCTAGATGGCTGCATCGCGATGGCGGACGGAACGAGCCAGTGGATCACCGGAGAGACTGCCCGCGCCCATGTTCATGCCAAGCGCGCACGGCATGACGCGATCCTTGTCGGCGGGGCAACATGGCGGGCGGATCGTCCCCGGCTCGATGTTCGCCTGCCCGGCCTCGAAGCGCGGAGTCCTGACAAGGTGCTGCTGTCGCGCGGTGTCGCGCCCGACGGTTTCCGCGTCATCAATCGTCCCGATCAGATCGCGGCGCTCGATGGCGTCCAGTATCTCTACGTCGAAGGGGGAGCGGGCGCTGCCGCCAGCTTTCTGATGGCGGACCTTGTCGACGAACTGCACATCTACCGTGCGCCGATCCTGATCGGGGACGGGCTGCGCGCGGTTGGCGGCATGGGACTTGAAGAGTTGTCACAGTCTCACGGGCGCTGGGAAATGGCGGAAACCCGCCAGCTTGGCAGCGACAGTTTCAGCGCCTATCTGCGAACCCGTTAACAGGAGCAGCCATGTTCACCGGCATCGTCACCGCCATAGGCACCATCACCAAGGCAGAACAGCGCGGCGATTTGCGCCTGCGCATTGCCGCCCCGCTTGATCCGGCACGGATCGACATTGGCGCCTCGATCGCCTGTTCAGGCGTCTGTCTGACAGTGGTGGAGCGCGGCGGTTCGGCAGGCGATGCGTGGTTCGATGTCGATGTATCCGGCGAAACCGTCAGCCGCACGCGCAAGGGCATGTGGGCCGAAGGCGCGCGCATCAATATCGAGCCGAGCCTGCGCGTCGGGGATGAACTGGGCGGCCACATCGTCACCGGCCATGTCGATTCAGTCGGCGTGGTGGTCAAATCCTCGCAAGTCGGCGACAGCTGGCGCATCGCGATCCGCACCCGCGCGGAAATGGCGCCTTTCATCGCCGAAAAAGGCTCGATTACGGTCGATGGCGTCTCGCTGACCGTCAACGATGTGCGCGACCGGCCTGACAAGACCTGTGACTTCATGCTCAACATCATTCCGCACACTGCGCAGGTGACAACGCTGGGCGATCTCAGCGAAGGCGACGAGGTCAATCTCGAGATCGACGTGCTCGCGCGCTATCTCAAGCGGATGCAGGGGCTCGCGGCCTCGAACTGAGCGCGCAAGCGAAAAGGGCGAGCCTTACGGCCCGCCCCCTTTCTTGACGCCTGTCGTTACGGATCAGAATCCGTCTACGCTTTTCGACACCAGCACGTTCACGGCAACGCGGCGGTTTTGCGCCTTGCCGTATTCGGTCATGTTGTCGGCAGCGGGATCGGCCGATGCCATGCCCGTCGGGGTCAGCATACGGTAAGGCGCCCAGCCGCATTGCTGTTGCAGATAGTTGACCACGCTTGCCGCGCGCTGTTCGCTCAGGCGCTGGTTCACTTCCTGGCTACCGGTGGAATCGGTGTAGCCGACCACCAGCAACAAGGCGTTGTCCATCTGCTCGGCTTGCGCAGCCGCGGCGCACAATTCATTGCGGGCGCGCGGCGACAGATTGTACTTGCCGGTGTCGAAATAGACGTTGGTCGTCGCCTTGACGTTGTATTTGTCGATATCGCCAAACCGGCCGCGCAGGGCCTCTGTCGCGGCGGAGTTTTCCTCGATCGCGGCTTCGTTGCGGGCAAAACGGCCCGCGGTGCCGCTGCGGATCATTTCTGCGGTTTCCAGATCGTTGGCGGAAAAGCGCACACGCGCCGCGATCAGTCCGCGATCCCATTCGCGCGTTTCCACTTCAACCGGCAGACCATTCAAGAGCGAGGCAATGCCAAGCGTTTCGCGACCAAGCCCAAGGAAACCGCCCTTTGCGCGAATGCTGGTTTCGTCGGTCAGCGTGACCATCACGCTCGATCCGTCGGCCATCGTCACCTGCACGCGGTTGCCGACCCGGTCGGAAATGAAGCCTTCGATGTCCGGCCCTTGCGCCAGCGTGTCGAGCGCGGGCGGCTGCGGGGCGTAAACGGTGGTGAGAACGTCGGCCTGTTCAGGCGAAATCTGTTGTGCCAGCGCTGGTGCAACCGGAATGGCGGCGACAAGGCCGGCCACGCCCAGCGCTGCCGCCCATGCGTTTGATTGGGTTGTCATTATTATGCTCCTTGCGACCTTTTGACCCTGCCCCCGGTCGCTTTTGCCGGGAATGTGGCAGAGCCTTAGCGAACCCCCTTTGATCCCCGATTAACGCGCACACAGGCCCAAATTCAGACTTCCACGCGCGCTTCACCGGACCCCGAAAGACCTGCTGCGACCGGGGGCAACAGGCAATAGGGGTGCATGGCGCGCAGGGATGGCCGGTTGCGCGGACACGGTGAAGCGAGTCGCGCTTACGCAAAAAGGGGCGCGAGAACCGCCTCCCGCGCCCCCATTTTGTCGTTTTCAGCCGATCAAGCGATCAGGGGACGTTCTGCGTCACCGTGATCGAGTTGCCGGTGCCGATCTGGCTGACGCTCGAGACATCGCCCGCGCCGCCCTGGCTGACCGATGCGCTGTTGTTGAGGCCGTCCTGAATGACGTAGCTTTCGTTGAGCGATCCGCCCTGGAACAGCTCGGCAAAGTTGTCGGTGCCCGACTGGGTCATTTCCGAAATGCCGTCCGAACCGTTCTGGTTGACGTCCACCTCGTTGGAGATGCCGCCGACGTTCTGAAGAACGGTGGAGGTGTTGGCATTGCCGATCTGGTCGACAAAGGCGATGTCCGAAGCTCCCGACTGGGTGATGCTCGAGACATTGTCGTCGCCGTTCTGATTGGTCTGTGCATTCGGAACAAACGGGGTGCCGGTAGCGTCCCCGTTGCCCGTGCCATTCTGGATGATCGTCAGTTGGTTGCGCGCACCGATCTGGTTGAACCCGGCAAAGGCAAGGTCGCGGATATCGCTGCCGGACTGGTTGATCGTAACGGTGCCGTCGGTCCCGGATTGCGAGCCATCGGTGTAGTTGTTGTCTCCGGTCTGATTGATCAGCAGATCGTTGCCGCTCCCCGACTGGTTCACATTGGCGAGCAGCGAGTTGCCGTTCTGGTCGACGTCGGCGAAGTTGTCAGAACCGGACTGGTCAACCCCGGCGAAGGGTGCGTTGAAATCGGTTAGGCCCGGCTCGCCCTGCCAGCGCCACCAGATAAAGCCGCCTTCCTGATCGATCTCGATCGTGTTCGAATCGCCGGTCTGGTTGATTGCCGCACCCGCGTGGTGCCTCGGGAAACTCGGGTTGGGGCCGGTCTGGTTGACGGTCGAGGAGAGGAAAGTGCCGTTCTGCGTGGCAAAGACTTCGGCACCTGCGGTGGCCGCCGACTGGAATGCGCTAAAGCTGTTGTCCGAACCCGATTGGTTCAAGGTCACATTCTGGCTTGCCCCCAGCTGCGTCACGATCGACGAGCTGTTGTCGGCAAGCTGGCTGATGTCAGCACTTCCGTCCGTCCCGCTCTGAACTATGACCGAGGTGTTGGAGTCGCCCTGCTGATCGACATCCGCCGCATTATTAGCGTTCGACTGCGTGATGGCCGAGGTGTTGCCAAACCCAGCCTGCAACAGGTCCGCGTCCATGGTCGCGCCGCTCTGCACGATGGTCGAAACATTGCCGTCGCCCACCTGCTGCAGATCCGCATCGCCCGAGGTGCCGGTCTGCGAAACCGTGCTGGTGTTGGTGATGCCGTCGACCACCAGATCGATCCCTTCCTGCACCACGTTTGCGCTGTTCAGGCCACCGAACTGATTGACCGTCGACCGGCCGCCCCCATCACCGATCTGAAGCACGTCGGCGAACTCTTCCAAACCGCCTTGTGTCACGAACGAGGTGTTGTTCCCGCTGTTTTGCAGTACGTGGGCCTCGTTCTCGGTGTTGAATTGGGTCACTTCGGAAAGGTTGCCGCCGATCGCCTGTCCGACATCGGCGATATTGTCCGTGCCGGTTTGCGAAATGATTGACGTGTCACCATCGCCCGCCTGCCCGACATTGGCAGATTGGCCGTCACCGGATTGAACGACGTTCGAGAACGCGTTGATCCCGATCTGGCTCACCCCGGCAATGCTATCGATGCCGTTCTGCGTCACGAACGAGGTGTTGCCCGACTCGCTTTGGCTGACGTTGGCGCTATTGCCCGCGTTGTTCTGCGTCACTTCGGAACGGTTGTTGGTGCCCGATTGCGCCACGAGCGCGTTCTGATCGGTGCCGGTCTGCGAGACGATCGAGACGACCCCGCCGTCACCCGTCTGATCGACATCGATCGAGCTCAGCGTTCCGCTTTGCACCGCCGTCGACGAATTGCCGTCGCCGTCCTGCGACACATCGGTCAGGTTTTCCGAACCCGATTGCGTGATGCCGGAAGAGTTGCCTTCACCCGCCGAAACCAGAACCGCATCATTGAGCGATCCGCTCTGGTCGACGAACGAGCTGTTGCCGTCGCCCACCTGGCTGGTGGTGATTTCGTTGTCGCTGCCCGACTGGGTCACCGTGCTGGTATTGGTGGTGCCCGGAGCAGACAGGTCGAACCCTTCCTGCGTCACACTGATCGTGCTCGCCCCGGCGGTTTGGGTGACGCTGGACACGTTGAAGCCGTCCGGCCCGCTCTGCGTCACCGAGATATCCGAATCGTCACCCGACTGATTGACCGTCGAGTTGTTCCCGTCGCCCGACTGCAGCACGGTGGTGGTCGAGGCATCGACCGATCCCGATTGCGTCACGGCGGAGACGTTGTCATCGCCGATCTGGCTGACGTTCGCGGTGCGCTTCGACGCGTTGACGCCCGGCCCCTGCACGACGGTCGAAATGTTGCGATCGCCGATCTGGATCACACCGCCATCGACGAGATCGGTCGGGTTGCCGGTCAGCAGACCACCGCCCTGCTGAGTGACGATGCTGGAGTTCTGATCGCCATCCTGAATCACTTCGGCAAACAGCGAACCCCCGCCGTTCTGTACCACTTGCGAGAAGTTGTCGCCGTTCTGGCTGACGCTGACGCGCAGGTTCGCATTGCCATCCTGCGTCACGACGCTTTCCGCGCCATCGCCGGACTGGCTGACTTCGACCGTATTGGGGTTGAGCGCATCGGTGCCATTGCCGCTCTGCGTAATGGTCGAGAGGCCGTCGGTGCCGTCTTGCGTCACCACCGCGCTGTTGAAGTCCGAACCGAGCGTCTGCTCGACCGTCGAATCATTGCCGGAGCCACCCTGGTTGAAGGTGACGCTGCTGTCAGTGCCGTTCTGGATCACCGTGCTCTGGTTCTGTGCCAGCGCCGGAGAAGCAATCGAAAGCGCCAGGATAGACGCGCCTGCAAGGATTGTGTTCTTCAAGATTTCCCCCTCGGCCCCGCCACGCGCGGCTTATCGATAGTTAGCTACCGACCCTGACCGGAAGTGCACCGCTCCCGATTCGTTTGGCGAGACTAACAGGTTAGCTGGTCATAAGGAAATATACTTATGCGGGGTATGGGCGCGAGTCTCAGCCCGGGACAGTCGCACAAGCAATGGGGCGCGGAAGTTGCCTCCCGCGCCCCGGATACTGCTTCCATTCGACCGATGATCAGGGAACGTTCTGCGTCACCGTGATCGAGTTGCCGGTGCCGACCTGGCTGACGCTCGAGACATCGCCGATGCCGCCCTGAGACACACCGGCGGTGTTGCTGTTGCCGTTCTGGATGATGTCGGAGATGTTCCCCGATCCACCCAGAATCTGATCGAGCGACGCGGTGTTGGAATTGCCCGTCTGGCTGATGCCCGACGCGCCCAGATCGCCGCTTTGCGTGACAGTGGCACTGTTCGTGGTGTTGGCGTCGCCACCACTATTGTATGCTTGCTGCGTGATGGTCGACGCATTGCCGTCACCGATCTGCTCGACAAAGACGGTGCTGTTGATCGAACGCTGGAAAGCGGTCGAGCTGTTGCCGTCGCCCGATTGGATTACCGTCACGGTGAACGGGCCAAAGCCGCTGCCGACACACGTCACACCCTGTTCGGTGAGAGCAGTGTTACCGTCACCGCTTTGGGTCAGTGTGCTGGTACCATCTCGCAGGAATTGACGCACGGTGCCGGTGTTTCCGTCGCCGGTCTGGGTCACGGTGCTGACATTGTCGTCATCGGTCGGCCCGCTGGCATTGATACCCTGTTGCACGTTCGCGCTGTTGAAAGAGCCTTCCTGCGTGATGTTGCTCAACTGGCGGCGTGAGACAGAGCCCTGAAGCACGGTCGCCGTGTTGTTGTTCCCGCCCAGCGCCTGCGTGATGTTGCTGGTCGAGTTGATGCTGCGCTGGTTTACGAAAGCTGTGTTGTTATCGCCCGCCTGCGTGGTGTTCACCGTGCTGCCGGAGTTTCCGAATGAACCGGCATCCAGCTGGATCGCGGTCGAGGTGTTGCCATCGCCCGACTGCAGGATGTTGGCGGTGTAATTGTTGGTCGATTGCGTCACCGTGCTGGTGTTGTTCGACCCGGTCTGGTCGACATCGGCAGTCTGGGTGCTGCCGCTTTGCGTGGCGAACGACTGGTTACCGGACAGGATCTGGAACACGTTGATGTCGCCATTGGAGCCGGACTGGGTCGCGACCGAGCTGTTGCTGTCGCCGTCCTGTTCGACACTGGTGACATTGGTCGAACCCGACTGCGTGATGGCGGAGGTGTTGCCGACACCCGCGGTCAGGACGAATGCACCGTTTTCCGCGCCGCTCTGCACCACGGTCGACCCGTTGTTGTCGCCGACTTGTTCGACTTCGGCTTCCTGTTCGGTGCCCGATTGCGAAATGGTGCTGGTGTTGGTCAGCCCGCTAGTGTCGAGGTCAAACCCTTCCTGAACCACGGTCGCCAGATTCTGGTCGCCCGACTGGTTCACGGTCGATTCACTGTCCGTACCGATCTGTTCGACATCGGCGTTGGCATTGGTGCCCGACTGCGTGATGAAGGAGATGTTGGCGTCGCTGGTCTGCGACACATCGGCTTCATTGTCCGAACCGAACTGGGTCGCTTCCGAACGGTTGCCGTCGCCCGATTGTTCGATGTTGGCGGTCGAGTTCGGCCCGAACTGCGCGGTGATCGAGTTGTTGTCATCACCCGACTGCAGCACCGTGGCAGAGCCGTCGCTGCTGGTCTGGATCGCGTTGGAGAAGTTGCCGCCGCCGGTCTGGTCGATGTCTGCCGAGCCGACAGTGCCGTTCTGCGTCACGAAAGAGGTGTTATCGGCATCGCCCTGAAGCACGTCGGCAGAGTTAGTGGCGTTGTTCTGCGTGACTTCGGAACGGTTGTTGGTTCCGGTCTGCGATACGATCGCGCCCTGATCGGCGCCCGTCTGCGACACGATCGAGGTGCTGTCATCGCTCGCCTGATCGACATCGATCGAGCCATTGGTGCCCGATTGCACCGCAGTGGACGAGTTGCCGTCGCCATCCTGGAATACGTCCGCGACATTCGAGACGCCGGACTGCGTGATGCCCGATGAATTGTCCGAGCCGCCGGTTACCAGGATTGCATCGGCCAGCGTGCCGCTTTGCGCGATGAAGGAGGAATTGTTGTCGCCGATCTGGGTCGCGTCGATCTCGTTCTGGTCGCCGGCCTGGATGACGGTGCTGGAATTGGTCGCAAGGCTGCCGTCGAGATCAAAGCCTTCCTGAGCCACAGTCGTCGAGTTGTTAGTGCCACCCTGCGTCACATCGGAGGTGCCGTCGGTGCCGTCCTGCGTAACGGTCGTGCCGTTAAGCGAAGAACCCGCTTCCTGCGTGACCGTCGAATCGTTCCCCGATCCGGTCTGCGTCACCGAAACGCTGCTGTCGCTGCCGTTCTGGGTAACCGTGCTCTGGTTCTGCGCAACGGCAGGCGCGGCAACTGCCAGCGCAAGAATCGATGCACCGGCAAAAATCGTGTTCTTCATCTATTTTCCCCCTGGCTGCACTCCGAAAATTGCCCGCAAGGCAGCAGCTTCATCGCTCCGACAAACGGATCGAATTTCTCCTCAGATGACGCGGCTTACCTGTTAGCCGGACATAAGGGATTATACTTATTTCACAGGCGACAAGCTTGCACCCGGAATGATCGGAGCGGGGGCAATTCCGGCTTTCCTACACACCCGCCAATGTGGCTTGGTAAAGCGATGAAGCCCTGCCCAACCCCTGCTCCTTCCCCGGCCAAGCGCACGCTCCTGTCACGCCGTTCGCGCCCCCCATTTTTCGTGCCGGTAAAACTGCGCGCGAGGAAGGATGGCTGGTCGGCGCGGGTGCAATGCATGTTCCTTGCGCAGCTTTACGCCACAGGATCGGTCAGCGCGGCGGCGAGGTCTGTCGGAAAAAGCCGGGAAAGCGCCTATCGGCTGAAATCGCGTGCGGGCGCGGAAAGCTTTGCAGGCGCGTGGGACAGGGTGCTGGCTGGCCCCACGCGACCGGGCGAACACCGCCCGCGTCACCGTGAAATCGCGGATTGGCGAAAAGTCACACTCGAACAGCTCGAATGGCGGATCGAAACCGGATTCTGGCGCCCGGTCATTTACCGCGGAAAGCTGATCGCGATCGTGCGAAAACCCGACAATTCCGCGCTTTTCCGGCTGCTCAGGCGGATCGACGCGCAGGCTGACAAGGCCGAAGCGAGACGATCATGAAGGTGGTGGGAAAAATTTTTAAAACACCCCTTTCGGTGTTCCATTCACCGGCAAAGGCCAACAGCCTCGCCCGCCTCAATCCGCGGCCAGCGCGCCGTTTGCAAATTCAGCCTGACCGATCACGTAGACGACATGCCGCGCATCCTGTCCGGCCATTCCGCGGCTCTCGCTGCGATCCGTCAGGCGGCCACCGATCTTCTCCATCGCCCGGCGTGAGCGCCAATTGCTTTCACCCACTACAAAGCGGCATTCGGCAATGCTGGCGAGCGCATGGGAAACCATCAGCCGCTTCAACTCGCGATTGGCCGCCCCGCCCCAGTATTCGCGGGCAAGAAAGGTCCAGCCGATCTCGACCGAGCCCCGGTCCGCTTCCTCAAGCCATTGATAGCGCGAGGAACCGATGATCGCTCCGCCAGAATCATTGGCCGCCTTGTCGATAACTGCCAGCGCGCCGCCGTGGGCCAGCGCATCGTCGAAGAACGCGCGGAACACCGGCTCCTGCCAGCGATCATGCGCTGGGTGGACTTCCCAGATCAACGGATCGGATGCGACGGCGAACAGCGCATCCCAGTCCTCTGCGCGCAAGGGGCGAAGCAGCAGTTTCGGCCCTTCCAGCGTCGGCTGGCGATCAAGCATTCAGCCGGTCACGTCAGCGATGGCGGCGATGAACTTGTCGATATTGTCCATAGTCAGCCCGGCCACGTTGATGCGCCCCGATCCGGCCATGTAGATGCCATGCTTCTCGCGCAGCTCCACCACCTGCTCCTTGGTCACGGGCAACATCGAAAACAGGCCGTTCTGATGGCCCAGCGGGGTCAGATCGACGCTGCCGGCGGTGCCGGCTTCGGCCAGACGGGCACGAACCTGGTTCATCCGGGCGCGCATCTGGTCAAGCTCGTCCAGCCATTGCGCTGTCATCGCCGGATCGCGCAGGATCAAGCGCACCGCCGCCGCGCCATGATCGGGCGGCATCGACCAGCTTGCACGGGCAAGCGCGTTGGCGTTGGAGAACGCCTTGTCGAGCGTGTCGCCGCCATCGGCGAGGATGTAAAACGCGCCCACACGATCGCGGTACATGCCGAAGTTCTTGTCGCAGCTGTAAGCGATGAACGCCTCAGGCACCTTGCCCAGAACGCTGCGAAGCCCCGCCGCGTCCTCTTCCATGCCGTTGCCCAGCCCTTGATAGGCGGAATCGATAATCGGGAAGATGCCGGTTTCGGCAATCGCGTCACCGATCGCTTCCCATTGCTCAGGGGTGTAATCGATGCCCGTCGGGTTGTGACAGCAGGCATGCAGCAGAATGCCCTCGTCTGGCCCGGCTCCGCGGATTGCAGCCAGCACCGCGTCGAGATTTGCGGTGCCATCCGCCGCCGCGTGATCGAAGGGCGCCCATTCAAGGTCGAGATCGGCAAAGATCTGCGCGTGGTTGGGCCAGCTGGGCGTACCCATATGCAGCTTCTTCAGCCCCGCCTTCTGCGCCAGTGCGACAGCCAGCCGCACCGCGCCGGTGCCGCCCGGCGTCTGCATCCCGGCGATACGTCCGCCCATGGTCGCATCGCTGCCGAAGATATAGGGCATCAACGCGTTGACGAAGCCGATGTCGCCTTCCGGGCCGAGGTAGCTCTTGCTCTCCTGCGTATCCACCAGCAGTCGCTCTGCCGCCTTGATCGCGCCGAAAACGGGCGTGTCGCCCTGTCCTGTGCGATAGACGCCGACGCCCAGATCGACCTTGTCGGGCCGGTCATCGGCAGCGTGGAGTTTGATCAGCGCAAGCAGCGCGTCGGGCGATTGCGGTTCGAGTCGGTCGAGCATGGCGCACCGAATGCAACGCATGGCCGCGTATCGCAACCGCAATTCTATCCGCTATGCCCCGGCTTGCTCTATCGGCAGGTCACAGGGCGGATGTGTGCAACCTCAGAAGGGCAACCAGCGCTGCTTCTTCGAAAAACGCATGTATCCGGCATTGACACCCAGCCGCAGGCCCGCGCCGACGCGGATCGGGATCAGTACCACATCGCCGCGCCGCATGTAGCTGGCATGCAGGCCGCCTACGAAATAGGCTTGGCCTTCTCCGGCAGGGAACCGTTTGAAGATGTCTTCGGTGTCGTAAAGGTTGTAAACCAGCACGAAGGTGTTGCCCGCATTCGCCCCGGCATCGAAGCCGAGCGAGGGGCCGGTCCAATAGACCTTTCGTTCCCCTTCGACCTTGTGATGCAGTGTGCCCGAACCATAGCGCACGCCGAACACGAACGCGCCGCCACCTTCGCGGCCGATGATATAACCGTTGGGTTCACCCTGCTTGCGCAGCAGGTCTTCGATCAGTCCGGCCAGTCCTTCGGCGCCCTTGCCGAAAACGCCTTCGGCCGCGCCGATCAGATCGTCTTCGCCATAGGTGGCCGAAGTTTCCTGTGCAGTGGCGACTTGTCCGGTCGCGGCCGGTTCGGACCACTGCGGGGCTGCCTCACCACTCTGGGCCTGTGCGTAATCGGCAAATTCACCGTCGAAGCCGGAGTTGTCGACGCTCGGCAGATCCGGAAGAGAACCCGTCTGCGCATTGCGCAGCGCCGGATCGACCAGATCGGCATCGATCGCGCCGGTGTCGGCATTGCTGTCAACGGTGCGCTGGCCGTTTGTCTGATAGGCCTCGAACGCGGCATCGGGATCGAAAGATTCGACTTCCTGAGCCGAAGCAGGCGAAAGCGCGAGCATGGCCGCGACCGCCACCGCACCCACCCAACGAGACAGCCTGTCGGAAAGCCGCTTCGTTTCCGCCTTGGTCGACCAAGCATCTGTTTGCATGTCGAAATCGCGCATGGTTCGCACCTCTTGTCCCTTTGCGTCCAGCATTCGAGTCGGACCTTCTCATTTCGGAAAAGAATCCTTCCTGCGTTTCCGGGCAACGGCACGGCGGCGAAGCGAATCGAAAACGCGGTGAAACGAGTCAGTATCCGCCTGCGGATTAAGCGCAGATGGACGGGGCATTCGAGGCAGGTGGAAGGGGTACACGCAATTCTGGCCGATTCCACCCTTGCCGCACCCGATAACGCCGACTATAGCGCGCGGCTCGCAGCCAAAACGCGAAGCGTCGCGGAGACGTGGGTGAGTGGCTGAAACCAGTTCCCTGCTAAGGAACCGTACCCGAACCGGGTACCGAGGGTTCGAATCCCTCCGTCTCCGCCACCTTACTTTTCCAAGACAATCCCTTATCCGGATTCATGGCTCGCTGCCCCGTGCAAGGTTCGCGGGATCAGTCGATCTCAATCGCAACGCCAGCACCAGATGAAAAGTGGGCATCTGTTCAAGCGCCACTGCATCTGCCAACATGCGCAGATCATCGACACATTTTGGTCCAGGCTGGTTAGGGGGTATATGATCAGACGAAGGATTGTGCCGCTGCTGGTTTGCGCCATTCTGATTGGCAGTCCCACAGCGGTTGCCGCCGAAGACTTTGTTTCCGCCGCTTTCGACGTGGTGACAGAGGCCGACGTGACTTACGGCGAGGGAGTGATTGGCGCTTCAAGCGCCACGCCGGAGTCTCGCGACCTGAAACTGGACCTCTACAGGCCAGCGAGCAATGGCGAGCTTCTCGAAGATCGGCCTGCTGTGATCCTGGCGTTTGGCGGAGCCTACCATCGCGGCTCAAAAGGAACCATCAGGTTCGAGGAGGACGGCGCATCGGATACGCCCATGGGCGAATATTGTGCGGCCCTCGCAGCGGCTGGCTACGTCTGCATGTCAATCGAATATCGCCTCGTCCCTGAAGATCCTGCTCCGCCCTCGACCCTAGGTTCAGCATCCCTGTATCCCAAAGAGACGCTCTCCCATCCTGCCGCAGTCAGTCGGGTGGAACTCATTCGAGCAAGAATGGGACTTGCCCCGCTCGACGACCTGTCTCGCGAACAACTCTGGAACACCATCCTGTCTTCGACCGAGGATCTCATACAAGCTATCGAGTTTTCTAGGACCAATGCAAAACGCCTCGGCCTGGACCCGGATCGGATTGCCATCGGCGGCTTCTCGGCTGGCGCGATCACAGCAATCAATGCTGCTTACGGCCGCGGCGTGCCCGTACAGGGTGTCATATCGCTATCGGGAGGACTGATAGGCTTTGACCTGAGCAGAAGCGCGGTGTCGGGCATGCCGCCCGGATTGTTTTTCATCGGTCAGAACGATCTTCAAGGCATGCAGATCGGCACCCGAAGCATAGTTGCAATCTTGCAAGGCGCGGACATTCGAGCCGAGAGTGCCTGGATTCCTGGCTTCGGACACTTCTACCCTATGGGTGCCCCGAGCTTGGGCTCGGACCTGAGCAAGACCACAGTCAAACGGCGCATTCTGGAGTTCCTGGATCAGATTTTTGACCATGTGGAATAGGACCGGCACGGCTTCAACGCGCATCTTCTGTCATTTCGCTTGATCTTTCCCCCGGCGCGAATGATCAGTGTGCCCGGAGGGTCCATGGCACTGAATTCGTTTCTCTATCGGCTTGGTCAGGCGCTGGGTGACAATGCTGTTTCAAGCAGCGCGGTAAAACGCACATTTGCCAAGCAACTGGGCAGCCAGCTTGCCGGAAGGATTGAGACATACGTGCAGGACGGCGGTGCCAGTTCGGTGCTGTCCGACTGCTCCCACCGGGACAACCAGAACAAGTGGCGGCAGCGCCATTATGTCTGGCGGCGCGAAGGAGAAGGGCTTTTTTCCGACCTTTCCCGATGGAAAATCGACCAGATGGCGCGCTTTGGCGAAGTGCTAGCCGCGCTTGAACCGATCACCAACGAATACGGGCGCTACGGATCAAAGAAGTCGCCTGACTGGCTGCGCCACATCGTCCAATGGTGGTTGAGCGCGCAAGATCGTCCGCAACCGGTCGAAACGCTCGTGGACCTTTGCGACCTGCGCGGCCTTGGAGCCGAGGGCCCGCTCGAAATCCTGTTTTCGCGTGACCCCACCAATTACCGCTCGGACAACTGCCTCGATCGTTTCACAGGGGTCGAAAGCTGGCTGCGGGAAAATGCACCAGCCATCGCCAGTGATGCTGTTCAGGCGGGCGCTGATGCGCGCGCGCAGCTTGCAACGGCAATCGGCCGCTTCCGTATTCACGACCTCTATCTGGCATTCCTACTGGATCTGGCGATGGGCACCGCAAAGGGCGCGCGGGCTGCAGCGATCCAGTCGCTGACAGGCGCAAAGCCCGAAACACTCGAAGCCGCATTCGAGGCAACCTACGCCGAAGCAAACCCGACCCGCCGCGCGCACCTGATCGAAGCTGCAGCCAACACTCTGGGTGATCGCGCAGGACCGCTGATCGAACGGCTGCGCGAAAGCGAAAGCTCGGCCAAGGTCAAGGCGGCGATGGACCGCGTTGCGGGGGCCGTGACCTCAGCTGCGGCAAAGCCCCGCAATCCTTGGCAAAAGGATGGCGCTTCGGGCTTTGTCGCGATTGACGGAGAATGGGTGCCAGCGCCAGAGCGCACTCCTCCGCCCGAACGCAGCAAGATCGACCGGGAAGCCTATGACCTCCTGCGTGCTCCGATCGAGGCATACAATACCCACCTCAAGGAGATGAAGCAGCGCTACAAGGATGTGCCATATCATTGGTCAAAGCATCAGGTCTTTGCACCTGTCGATGATGCCATTGCCAAGCTGCGTGCCATCGCTGAAGGCGAAAAGCCGGTATCGCAGAATTACAATTACTACAGCTTCGTCTGGCTGCACGGACAGCACGCCAAGTCAGGCGAAGTGGATCAATTCTTCGACCATCCATCGGTGACGCTGCGGCATGTCGTGCGGCTTGCCCGCGGGATCAGCGGCAATCGTTTGCTCGCACAGTTCGCAGACTATGCCAGCGCGCCGGGCCTCGCACTCCAGCGGCGACTTGCGAAGGGTGCGGACATGCGATCCTTGGTTGAACTCTGGCGCGAAAGCGGTGGGGAGGACTTTGTCGAGGAGTACCTGGGTTACAGGTGGTATTATCAGGATCATGGCCTTCCGGGTGAAGCATGGCCGATGCTGCTTGATGAAATGAACCGCCTAGACGAAGCAATGGGGATCATACCGCAGACATCGAATACCAAGTATGACACTCTGCGCACGCTGCGATTGCTCACCCTTTTCCCGAAAGTCCCCGAGAGATACCGCAATCGCCTGATGATCCTCGCAAACGAAAGCGGGGTGAAAATCAGGGAACAGGCGCGCGATCTTCTGGCTGATGCCGAAGGGATCGAGGACGCGATCTCCTTGCAGTTGGATGATGGCAAGCAGGACGTCCGAGCACAGGCTGCAGACTGGCTGGCGCAGCGCGGTGCGGCCACGCACATTCCGGCAATACGGGCACGCCTTAAGAAGGAACGCAGCGACAAGGCGCGCGCGCAAATGATCTCCGCGCTTGAGCGGCTGGGCGATGACACCAGCGATTTCTTTGACGAAAAGGCAATGGTCCAAGAGGCGGAAAAAGGCCTGAAGAAAGCCATGCCGAAAGGGCTTGAGTGGTTCCCGTTTGACGGATTGCCCGCGCTCAACTGGTCCGACGGACGACCGGTCAACCCGATCCTGCCACGCTATTGGGTGGTCCTGGCAACCCGGCTCAAGGAAACTGGCGGCAATGCTCTGATTGACCTGTGGCTCGATCGCCTTGCACCGGGTGATGCGCACAAGCTGGGTTGGATGATACTGACTGGTTGGATCGCCCAGGACACCCGCACACCCAGCGATGAAGAGGCCAACCAGCACGCCCTTTCCATGGTTGATCAGCAACTCGCGTGGAACAAGGACACGCTGAAGCGCTGGCCCCAGTCGGCAGACTGGCTCTCGACCGACTACAACACCGTATTCGCGCAGATCAAACGCGGTTTTGCCGGCAACTATCTTGGCTCTGCAGCGGACAGCAAGGGGATGCTAGCACTCGCCAGCCGGGTTGAGGGCAGCGATGCAGGTCCGCGTATCAGGGCCTTCCTGAAGAACCATGGCAGCCGCACCTCTCAGGCCAAGGCGCTGCTTGACGTGCTGGCCAATATCGGCACGCCAGCGGCGCTTCAGGTGCTGTTGCAGACGGCCGATCGGCTCAAGCAGAAAAGCGTTCAGGCCCATGCCGCCAAGCTGATCGAGGATGTCGCGGAACGACGTGGATGGAGCGCTGGCGAGCTGGCGGACCGTACCGTTCCGACGGGCGGTCTCGACGAAGACGGCGTGCTACAACTCGAATGCGGAGCGGATCGCATCTACACCGCGCGGCTGGACGAGAAAAACAAGCTGGCGTTGTTCAATCCGCTGGGCAAGGAAGTGAAGGCCCTCCCACCAGCACGAATGGATGACGAAAAATCCGCGGTCGCCGATGCCAAGAAGGCTCTGTCAAAAGCCCGCAAGGAAGTGAAGCAGGTTGTTGCGGCACAGACCGAACGGTTTCGCGAGGCGATGTGCATGGAGCGCACGTGGTCCAGTGAGGACTGGATCAACTATGTCGCAAGCCACCCGATTGTGGGACGGTTGGCCGCAAGGCTGGTGTGGATTGGAACCGACAAGGATGGCAACCCGCTGGCCAGCTTCCGTCCGCTGGGCGACGGGTCGTGCACCGATCAAGTCGATGAGGATATCGATCCTGCCGATTTCGCCCAAATCAAGTTGGCGCATTCGACACTGCTGGATGCCGATACGCGCTCTGCCTGGGCAACGCATATCGTCGATTACGATGTCAAACCGCTGTTCGACCAGCTTGGTCGACTGCTCCCCGAAATCAGCGAAGCGACCCGCAAACAGCGGCTGATCAACGATCGCGAAGGGTGGATGATCGAAACCTTCAAGCTTAGGGGGATCGCTACCAAACTTGGATATCAGCGCGGCCCAGCAGAGGATGGCGGTTGGTTCATGACCTATCACCGGGTCCTGCGCGAAGCGAAGCTGGTCGCCGAGGTAGAATTTACGGGGAGCACACTGCCCGAACAGAACATGCCTGCCGCGCTCATATCGCTCAGCTTCCGCAATCTTCGGGAGGACGGGAAATTCGGAACGCAGGTCGCGTTCGAGAACGTCCCCGATGTGCTGCTGGCGGAAACATGGCGCGATTATCATGATATGGCCGACAAGGGATCGGGCTTCGATCCTGACTGGCAGAAGAAGGCTGGCCTATGAACGAGCAAACGACATCGGCATCGCTGGCGGCAGAGCATCGTTATGCCGAAGAGCTGGAACGGCTGGACGGAGATGACAAAGCGCCACGCCCATCAGGCTGGAAGCTGAGTCCGCGCGCTGTTCGCCGGTTCATTCTGGGCGATCCCAAGCTGGGCGTTTCGCGCAAGTTCTATGGTGATGACCCGCTGGTGGATCGTGCAATCGTCAGCCTGATGAGCAGGCAGGGCCTGATGCTGGTCGGGGAGCCGGGCACCGCCAAATCCATGCTTTCCGAACTGCTCGGCGCCGCGATCAGCGGGACCAGCGCGCTTGTGGTTCAGGGTTCGGCCGGGACCAATGAAGATCATCTGCGCTACGGCTGGAATTACGCACTGCTGCTGGCCGAAGGGCCGAGCGAACGTGCACTAGTCCCTTCGCCCGTGCTCAATGCCATGCGCAGTGGGCGGATCGTGCGTTTTGAAGAGATCACCCGCTGCCCGCCCGAAGTGCAGGATGCGCTGATATCAATCCTTTCGGAAAAGGCGCTCGCTCTTCCCGAACTGGGGGCAGACCGGGTCGAAACTGCCAAGCCCGGCTTCAACATCATCGCCACCGCCAACCTTCGCGACCGAGGCGTGCATGAAATGTCGAGCGCGCTCAAGCGGCGGTTCAACTTCGAAACGGTCCATCCGATCGCTGATCCGGCCTTTGAAAGGGAACTGGTGATCAAGCAGCTGAGTGAGCGGCTGGAACCCGAAGGGATAGCACTGCGCGGAGTGGAAGAGGTAGCTGATCTGCTGGTCAAGACATTCCAGGACCTGCGCACAGGGCGCACCGCCGAAGGGACCAGCCTGAACAAGCCCGATGCCGTGATGTCGAGTGCCGAGGCTGTGAACGTGCTGCATGCTGCCGCGCTGGAAGCGGTGTATCTGGATGACGGCAAGATCAACGGCGCCCATGTCGCGCGGCAATTGCAGGGTGTCGTGCTCAAGGATTCAGCCGATGATGGGAAGAAGCTGCGGGCCTACGTCGATCACATCGCGCGCGAGCGGGCCGGCAAATCATCGGTGTGGAAGGATTTTTACAAGGCCGCGCGCGCACTGAAGCTCGACTGATCCCGTGAGCATCCCCGATCCGGCACCACCGCAACTGCATGTTGCAGAACGCGATCTCTATGTCGTGCCGATCCGCCATCACAGCCCGGCATGTTCCGCCCATCTCGAACGGCTGCTTGAGGAGGTAATGCCGGGAGCGATCCTGGTGGAGGGCCCCTGCGATTTCGATCCGCATATCCCGTTGCTGAATGATGAAAGAACGCGCGCCCCGGTGGCGATAGTGGCAGTCCGAGCAATCGAAAAGGGTGAAACATCGAGGCGCGCCACCAGCTATTACCCGTTCTGCGCTCACAGCCCGGAATTCATCGCATTACGGCATGGCGTCAACGCCGGAATAGTTACCCGTTTCATCGACCTTCCCTCGCATTCGCGTGCGATGATGGGCGATGCAGCAGATGCTCCCCCACCCGCCATCATGGGTGACGAAAGCGCGTTCGACATTGGCGATTTCGTGACCGCGCTGGCGCGGGAAATGTCGTGCCGTGACGGGAACGAGGTGTGGGACCAACTCTTCGAAAGCCGGATTGCCGAGCCGGATTGGCGTGGCTTCTTCGGAGAAGTCGGCCGGTATTGTGCCTGCATTCGCGCCGCCGCTCCCGCAGGCTCGATAAAGGCTGACGGCACACTGGAACGCGAGGCACAGATGCGCGCCATCATCGCCGAAGTGCGCAAGACCGTCGAAGGACCGATTGTCGCAGTGGTCGGCGGGCTTCACGCACCTGCGCTGATGGATGCAAGGCTGGCGGGAGACAAGATCACCGGGCCATCGGCGACGCAGGCTTCCGGCTATCTGGTGCGTTACGGCAATCGCCAGCTTGATGCCTTGCAGGGGTATTCCGCAGGGCTTCCGCTGCCCGGCTTCTATGAAAAATGGTGGGAATGGCACAAGTCCAACCCTGCGTCGGTAGACCCGCGCATCTGGGCACATGATCTGATCGGCGGGTTTGCCGCGCATTTGCGCAAGGATCGCCGCGCGCCCTCTTTCCCCTTGATCCTTGCTGCTGTCGAGCAGGCGCAGCGGCTGGCCGAATTGCGCGGCCGTAGTCTGCCGTTTCGCGACGACATAATCGATGCCGTCCGCTCCACCTTCATAAAGGACGAAGTGCCTCGCCACGGCGCGCCCGTGCTGAGCGAATTGCACGCATGGTTGACCGGCACTGCGATCGGTGACGTCCCTGCGTCCGCCGGTTCACCACCTTTGGTCGAAGCGGTACGCAACGAAGCGCAGCGGCTGCGGTTCGCAATCGACGATGGCGAGATCCGCCAGCGAAACCTCGATATCTACCGCAAACCCTCCCATCGCGAGGCCAGCCGTTTCTGCCATGGCCTGCAATTGCTCGGCGCCGGCTTTGCAGAGCGCACAGCCGGTCCCGATTTCCGGAATGATGTTGGTCTTGATCGACTGTTCGAGATCTGGTCGGTCAGCTGGTCACCAATGGTTGAGGCACGCCTGATCGAAATCTCTCACAAGGGCGATACTTTGGCTGAGGCTGTGGCCACGACCATCGCGGAACAGGTCGCGGGGCTTAAAGCGCAGGGCCGAGGTCGCAATGCCCTCGCCGCGATCGAGCTGTTCGCCATCGCATGTCGCGCAGGAATCGGAGAGAAGGGCGCTGCTGCGATCCTCGATCTGGTCGAAGCAGAAGTGATCGAAGACCCGCAGCTTCCATCTGTCATTGCGGCGCTGGACGATGCGGTATTGCTGCGGCGAGGGGCTGAAGTCCTTGGCATCACCGACACGAACCCACTCGATCACCTTGTCGCGACAACATGGCGACGCGCGCTGCTGTTGTTGCCAGAGCTTGCTGCGATACCCGCGGATCAGGCACAGCCTCAGGTCAGGGCGCTTGCTGATCTGCGCGGCACGATCGAAGTGGCGCGATCGGCCGGTCTCAGACTTGAACTTGACGCGTTTGAAGATGCCCTAACCCGGCTCGAACAGGCCAGGCTCGCACCGCAGATCGACGGCGCGATAACCGCATTTGCACTACTGGATGGGCGCGGCGATGGCGCCGTGCTGGCAGGAAAACTGCGGGGCGAACTGGCAGCGGCATACGTCAAGCCTGCAGACCGGCTCGCATTCCTTGGCGGCATCATTGCCATCGCCCGTGAATTGCTGTGGACCATGCCCGAAGTGATCGAAGCACTCGACACCGTGATTGCCGATGTCGATGACGAGGAATTCATCACGCTCGTCCCGCACTTGCGCCTAGCCCTGATGCCACTTGATCCAAGGGACATAGACCGCCTTTCCTCTATGGTGGCGCAAAGGTTGGGGATTTCCGAAGACCGGCTGCAAGCGCAAGTGCCGATCAGCGAAGCGGAAGCCATGGCGAATATGAGGCTTGATCAGGCGATGGCCCAGAAGCTCGCAGCGGAAGGTTTGCTATGACGGTGACGGATCGCCAACGGCGCTGGCGGCTCGCTCTAGGACGCTATTCGGAACGTGAGCTGGGCAATAGCGGAATGAGCGGCGCTGACCAGCGGGCCGATCGTGCGCTGGATTACCTCTACGCCCGCGAGATGGAAAAGCGCGGGATGCGGCGTGGCAAGCGCGGCGGTGCAGGCACGCTTGATCCCAGCCAGCTGACGACGCTCGGGTGGCTTGGCGAATTGCGCGAACTCTTTCCGCAAAGCGTGCTGGAAACTGTGCAGGCCCACGCCATCGACCAACTCGGCATGACCGAATTGCTGAAAGACCCCGATGTTCTAGACCAGCTTGAGCCCAATGCTGATCTGCTCAAGGCGCTCATCACGTACAAAGGCACCGCCGACGAAGCCGCAATGGCAAAGATCCGCGAAGTTGCGCGCAAGGTCGTTGACGAAGTCATGGAGAAAATCCGCCATCAGGTGATGGCCGCCTTGTCGGGCAAGACTGACAGGTTCCGTCGAAGCCAGCTCAAATCCATGCGCAATTTCGACTGGCGCGGGACGATCCGAGAGAACCTGAAGAATTACGACCCGCAGCGCGAACAGATCATCGCCGAGCGGCTGCGGTTCTTCGGCCGGACGCAAAGACGTCTTCCCTGGACTATCATCCTTTGCGTCGATCAATCAGGATCGATGCTATCATCCACCATTTATGCTGCAGTGATGGCGGCGATCCTGACAGGGCTGCCATCGGTCAATCTCAAGCTGATTGTCTTCGACACGTCGGTTGTCGATCTTTCGAGCGAGGCGCATGATCCGGTATCCGTACTCATGTCGGTACAGCTGGGTGGAGGCACGGATATCGGCGGGGCCGTAGCGCATTGTGAAACGCTGATTACTCAGCCCACCCGGACGATATTCGTGCTGCTGAGCGATTTCATGGAAGGAGGATCGGTCAGTCGACTGGTGGCGACGGTGCGGCGGATGTCGGCGGCGCGGGTTCGGTTGCTAGGGCTTGCCGCGCTCGATGATGACGGATCTGCCGTTTATGATCATGCAACCGCGCAGCGTCTTGCCGGGGCGGGCATGGAAGTCGCTGCACTGACGCCGGATCGGTTCGCTGAATGGCTTGGCAGGATAATGACATGATCAGCGAGGCACTAGCGAAGGCGATTTCAGCCTTTGACGATGCCGCATTGGCTACCATCGCCAATACCGGCCTGCTGCGCCGTGCACAGCGTGATGTCGATAGCGGAAAGGCCACACTGGTACGTGTCGATGGAGACAAGGCAGAGCTTAATGTCGATGGCCAGACCGTAGAAATCGGCCCCACTGGCCCAGCAATGGCCTCCTGCAATTGTCCCGCAGTCGGTGTGTGCCGCCACAAGCTCGCATCAGTAATCGCTTTGCGTACGCTAGCAGCAGGACAAGATGCAACCGAAGGAGACAACGCGAAAGAAGACGCGGTTCTGCCTGAGCAGTGGTTAGAAGACATCACTCTCGACCAAGCGCGAAAATACGCCGGAAGGCCGGGATGGCGAGCCGGCCTCGAATTGCTTGAGGAAGCAGGAGCCGTCGAACCGGGGCCAACCAGCTTCGCCGTGACGTTCGCATCGCTCGATGAGCCCGTTCTGGTTCTACGCGGCCAGGGGATGGAGGGCATCGCATCAAAAGCGAGCAAGGCAAGGCGCAAGGCATACCATGTCGCTGCACTGTTGGCAGCAAGACGGCATCTGGGGCTCAGCTTCACTATCGACGAAGACGAGGGGCAGGCCAGTTCGGCCAGCCCAGTCAGCCAAGGGCCTGCCCGCCCCGATGCAGCATTCCTGGAACAAGTGCGAACCGCGCTGGCAGATTGCGCGCAGCTTGGCTTCAATATCGCTCCACTACCGATTGAAGAGAGGTTGTTCGAGCTTTCAGTATCGTCGCGCGCCGATGCCATGCCACGACTGGCCACATTGCTGCGGACGATCGCCGCACAGATGCGATTGCGCCGCCACAAGTCTTATGAATTTGACGCCAGCGAGATGCTTGAGCTTTGCGCGATTGCCTATGCCATTACCCATGCGGTTGAGCGCGAGGGCCTTACCCTCGCCCAGCATCTGCGGTTGGCCGGAGAATTGCGCCGCAATTACGCGGAGCCTGAGAGGATGGAACTGATCGGCTGCGGTGCGGATCTATGGCACTCGGCCTCCGGTTCGCGAGGCATAACTGCGCATTTCGTCGAACCGGCGACAGGCGAGTTTTATTCGGTGGCCATGGCGCGCGGGGCCGGACAGGACCCCTCCTTCAATCCGCGTGAGGCATTCAGACAACACGCGCTATGGCAATCGGGTACCATGGAGATGTTGTGCCATGCCCACATCGTGCTCCACAATGCGGGCATTGCCGACGGAGGCAGGCTGGCATCGGGCAAGGATGTGCGGGCAGAAATCATCGACAAGTCCGCAGAAATTGAGCGCAATGCCGACTATGTTCAATCAGACTGGGCAGTGCTGCGCGACGACCTCGTAAAGAGGTTCGGACTGGGTGTTGCAGGCAATGGCTTGCCACAGATCGCTCTCATCGCACCGGACGAAGTCGCGCGGCCGCAATTCGACGAGCTGGCGCAAAAGCTGCTTTGGCCAGTACGCGATGGCGCAGGGCGCTGGATCGCCCTTACTATCGATCATGACGAACGGTCCGAGCACGCGATCAAGGAAGTAGAGAAACGGCTAGCCGGGAGGTGGAGCGGAATGATCCTCGTCAAGGCATTCCAGACCGGCTCGAGGATCGAACTTTCGCCCGTTACCCTGTTCGACGGACGAAAGGCGACCGACCTTGCTCTGATCCGTCCCAATATCGTCTGGGGCAACCCGCAAAAGAGCGGACCGAACCTGCTGGCATGGCTCCAGCGGCTAGTCCCCGATCCCGGCCGCGCCTTCACATATGCGCAGCCTGACCGCAGCACGTCGGCAATCATGGACGCGTGGCGACTGGTGCTGGATCGATTGGAAGCGGGGCCGCAGCTTGCACGGATGCTTGATGACAAGCGCGATGCCCATGCCAGAAGGCTGAATGACTACGGGCTTGGCTCGATGGCAGAGATGTTGTCTTCGGCGACCGATGGCGCAACCCATCTCGCCGCAGCCTATGCGTTGTTGATCGCGCGCCAACAGCGGATTTCGGTGCCTCTTCTGGCTTGAGTTGTTGACCCGATACGGGAATAGATCATTCGATCAAGATGAACGGTCCCCAGATCGAAGGCGATGCCCCGCCGGGGATTTCGGGATCAGCGATCATCGCGAGCTTTGCACGACGCAATGCCTCGGCCCGCGAAATGCCTTGTCCGGTCGCGGTAACGGTCGCTACGCTAAGCCGAGTTGCAGCATCATCCCTTACCGGCCAGTGCGACAAGAGCAGGGAACGCGCGCCCGCGAGCTGGAACGCTCTTGCAAGGCCGCTATAGGTGGCTGCACCACGCCCTTCGCCTGCCGCAGTGTTGCAGGCCGAAAGGATGATCCAATCCGCTGCCAGTGAAAGACGCGCGATTTCGCTGGCAGTCAGCAACCCATCGTTTTCGGCGCCGTTTGCCCCCGCCTGTGGCGTCATCACCAGCGCGGGTTCGGAAAGCCCCGATATCTGGCCGCTAACCAGTCCGTGCGTGGCAAAGGCCAGCACTCGATATTGATCGAGGGGTGCGGCGCGAACGGCGGCTTCGGTTGCTGCGTCGCCCGTCAGGATCAAGGGTTCGTCATCGGGGAATGCCGCACCCAAAGCTGCAAGCTCCTCTTGTGCGCCGGGTAGGCTCGGGAGCGCGCTGATATCCTCGGCATCGACAATCGCGCCGCGCAGGCCGAAACGATCCTGCGGTGCGGGCGCGAGGCTCGGCGCGCCAATTCCGGCAAAGCGGCGCGTGGCGCGTGCCCGGTTTGGCGCACGCTGACCAAGGCCTGCAGTGATTGAGATCGCATGATCCTCAATCAGGTATTCGGGTGCAGCACCTGCTTGCGGCAAGCTGGTTACGAGGACAGATGGCGGGATGGCTGAAAGTGGGCCGCTAGCCGGAAAAACCAGCCTTTCCTTGCCCGCGACAACATCGGTGATTTCGGATGTGAAGATGAGACGGTACAGCCGGTGCGCGGCCTCTGCGTCAAAGGTCTGCTGACCACCCAACCCTGCGTCAAGCGAAGTGCGCAAGCGTTCGTTAAGCTGCCGCGCTTCGTGAAGCGCCGTAATTGCCTGACCCCAGACAAGCCCTTCGCGAGTCAAAGCCAAGGTCACCACCCGGTCGGGATAGACCATCGGAACGATATAGGCTTCGTCATCGGCAAGCAGGCCGCTGGCATCCGCGATCGTCAGAGGACGCGGGCGGAGATAGTCGGCAAAGTCCGGATAACCCGCTTCAAGCGCAGCCTCTGCCGCTTCACGCGCGGTGCGCGCAGCGGCCAGTTCGGCGGCACTGCTTTCTCCCCCGGCGAAGCGGGTGCGCGCAGCCTCTTCGCCATCGCGCGCTTGCCGCACCTTCTCCAACGCTGCGCTGAAACCATCGGGATCGCCCGGATAAGCAAGCGCCGAGGCGCTGAGCGCGAGATCACTGATTGTCGCCAGCTGCGCGCTGCGCCATGCGCGTTCGGCGTCTCCGGCAAGCAATGAAACCGCCACCGATGTGGCAAACAGCGAATTCCCATCCGATGCGATCGCCAGCCGATCCTGATCTTTGGCATATAGATCGAGCAAGACGCCCTCATTGTAATCCAGCACCGGCGCCAGCGTCTCGGCCGCGCGCCGTGTTTCGCCAGCGCGGGCGAGGATCAGGGCCGCTTGCGTCTCGCGCCCGCGACGCTGCGGATTGGTTGGCTCGAACATCTCGCGATAAGTCGAAAGCGCCAGATCAGTGAGCGCGAGAGCCTGCTTATGATCGCCCGTCACCCCCAATGCGTCAGCAAGGTCAAGCCGCGCCCTCGCCATGTCGACGAGGTTGTCCTGCTGTCGCTCAAGCAAAACCAATGCGCGATTGTAATAATCAATGGCCTCGTCGACGCGCGCATCCTCGTACATGAGGCGAGCAACAAGGGCGCGCTGGTATCCCAGTTCGCCATCATCGGAATAGCCTTCGTTGGCCTCCGCCATCAGTGCGACCTCGACCGCCTGATCAGTCCGCCCCAACCGTGAAAGCAGGACCGCCGTGTTCTGGTAGATCGGCAAGAGCTGTGGGCTGTCCGGCCCCCATTCCTTTGCGCCGATATCCGCGATGCGCCCAAACAAGTCTGCCGCTTCGGCAGTTCGTCCCTTGTCGAGAGCGATCAGGGCATTGTTGAGGAACACGTAAAGCCAGCCAATATGATCGTCGCGAGGGAGGACTTCCAACGCCAACGCCTCGGTTTCGCGCACCGCGCCGACGGCGGCTTCGAGATCGAGATTGCGGAGATAGCTGGCGTATTGATAGGCAAACTGCACCCGTGCCGGATCATTCGCCGCCAGATCGATCCGAGAAAGGTCAAGCGCCCGTTTGTGCCACTCCACCGAAGTGGGAAGATCGTCCTGCTTTACGTAGATATAGCGGGCGATGTGGTGTGCCGCGAAAGTCCGGGCATAGCATGGCGCGCAACTTTCGCTTTCGACCACGCCCTGCAACCGAGCCAGATAATCTGCCTGCAAAGCTTCGTCTGTTACGAAGGCGACCAGCCCATGTCCCACAGCCCCGGCGACTGCATCCGGATGCAGATCGAGATCGGCATTGGCGAGATAAAGCTCATAGGCTTCCTTGAACTTGGCCTTGCCGATCAACCCCATGATCAAGTCGGATACGAGTTCGGCCCGCAAATGTGCGGAAGCGTTGGCGGGCATGGCATCGTAGGCTGCCTGTGCCGCAGGGAGGTTCCGGTTCGCCTCGCCATAGATATCGAAGTATTGCGCCGCCGAAGGCACGGCGGAAAGCAGCGCAAATCCTGCGATTGCTGCCTTAATCGAAGACCAGAAAATAAACCGCACGCCCCGCCCCTTCATTCACCAGTTCGATCTCGTAACGCTGGGTGTAGAGCGGTGTAAACCGGCATTGTGGTTCGCGTGAGGAGACCGGACTGCACACAGGGCGCGAGCTTTGGTCGCTTACCTTGATCCGCACCGGCCCGGCTCCGCGATGCGAGACTGCGAGCGTACTGGGTACCCCGGATTTGAATGTCTGGGCACTGCGCCAGACCTCGCCGGGAGCCAATTCGCCCCTGACATAAGCAGGGCCAAGCAAACGACCGCGGAAAGGGCTTGCTTCAATTCCGGCGGCTCGCGACCAGGTGTCGAGCATGTCCACACCGCCCTCATCGCGGGGGGAAAGGCCGCTGGCACGCAGGCTGTTGACCAGCATCACAAGGCTTTCGTTACGCCCTGTCTCGTGCGCCTCTTCCGCTTCGGCCAAGGCTTGCGCAATACGACTGGCGCGCGGCGCAGAGATTTCGGTTTGCGCTGATGATGCTTGGACCGGCGAGATCGCCGCGTTCGAACAGCCAAGCACGGTCAGGCTCGCGGCAAGCATGATGGCCGCGTCAGTCAAGGGGGTGTTACGCAAAGGCTTTTTCATGACTGCATCCCTTCTACTTCGCTCCGATTTGCCAATATTGTACATTCGCGACGCGCCCGCCTTGTCATCGTCGCAACCTGAAACTTGACCCCTTTTCGGTATCGTCGAGTTCCAGCGCCATCCCGTGTCGTTCGGCAATCGCCCGCGCCAATGCGAGGCCAAGACCGCTGCCGTTGACGTCGCCCATGCTTGCCCTTCCCCGATAGAAGCGATCAAAGACCCGCGTTCGGTCGGAAGGCGCGATGCCCGGACCGTCATCAGCGATCACCAGTTCGGGCCCATGCGTCAGTGTAACTTCGATACGACCGCCCGGCGGCACGTATTTGAGCGCATTGTCGAGAATATTCGTCACCAGCCGGCTGAGCTGGCGTTCCTCGCCTTCAATCATGACCCCCGGTTCAAGGTGCCAGACAAGTTCATGTCCGGTTTCCTCAGCGCTGCCTGAATAGAGATCGCAGATGCGGTGGATCATCGCACTCATATCGACCCTTTCGAGCCCGGACCGATCGCCCCGGCGCGTCTTGCTGGCTGCAATGTCGAGCAAGGATTCAAGCGTCTGAACCAATCGCCTTATTTCGGCGCGGGCTTCGGCAAGTCGTTCAGCAACCGCAGGAGCAGGGCCCTCCTTGAGCGCCTTCAAAAGACGGTTGTCGAGATGCGAAAGCGGGGTGCGCATTTCATGCGCGAGTTGTTCCGAGGTTTCCTTGTAGGCTTCCATCAAATCGCGTTGTCGCTGCAGGGCGGCGGCACTGTGCGCGGTCAACTCGTCGATTTCGTCGCCATTTTCCTTGGTCGCAAAGTCCCGCTCGCGCGCTGGATCGCGAAAAGCCAGATTGATCTGGCCAATGCGTCGTTGAAGGTTCAGCGCAGCAATCCGCCCCAATAGAGCCACCAGCAGAACGAACACCGTGCCACCGATTGCAAAGGCCAGCGCAACGCTGCGCAAGACATTGCGGTTGCTGTCGATACGACGGGCCACGACAAGCTTGAGATCGGGGCCGAGTTGCACCGCGCGGGCAAATCCTTCGGAACTCGCTCCAATCCTGATTATGCCGGTTTCCGAAACCATCGGATCCAGTTCAGGCCATGCCGCAATATCACCGGCGATCGGTTTGCCAGCATTGTCAGCGAGCAGGTAATGCGGCGTGTTGCCGTCCGAAGGCGTCAACGCTACGCGATCAGCGATGCGGCTCTGTAATTCCTCAACACCATTGCTGGCGTAGATATCAACCAGACCGGCGATATCGACATCGACCTCGTTCTGGGCGCCTTCGTTCAGCGTCGAAAGCACTGTCTGGTGCGTCACGAACCACAGAGCGAGGACCAACGCCAGCGACAGACCGATTGCGGCCAGCACGAGGCGCGAAAATATCGAGCGACGGGCCTCGATGGTTACCTCCCCTCGAGGATACGGTAACCTGAACCCCAGATCGTCTCCAACGCCGGGGCGTCGAACCCTTCTTCAAGCTTACGGCGCAGCCGCCCGATGTTGACATCCACGACATTGGTCTGCGGGTCAAAATCAATGTTCCAGACGTCGCGCAGCAGCATCTCGCGGGTGACGGTTTCTCCCGCATTCTCCATAAAGTAGCGGAACAGTTCGAACTCCTTGGGGCTAAGCGCCAGATGCTTGTTGTCGCGGAACGCGGTCCTTGCCTTCAAATGACATTCGAAAGCGCCATAGATAATGACGGCGCTATGTTCGCGGCCGATTGAGCGCCTGTGCAAGGCGCGCAGACGAGCCATCAGTTCTTCGGGTTCGAACGGTTTGGCCATGTAGTCGTCGGCCCCGGTATCGAGCCCATCCGCACGATCACTGCCGCGGCCCAGAGCGGAAAGGATCAGGATCGGTGTGCCAATGCCGCTCTCTCGCAGTCGACGGGTGATCGTAAGCCCGTCGATATCGCCCAGCATCCGATCGAGGATAATGACGTCGAAGGCTTCCATCCCGGCGCGCAACAAGGCTGCGCTGCCACTTTCTTCCCAGACCAGAACATCACCGTTCTGGCGGGCGATATCGCTGACTGCCGCAGCCGAGCGAGCGTCATCCTCGACATAGAGAATTCGCAGCGGTTGCTTCGTCATTCCCCCGTCCTGACCGTGACCGCAATCACCCGGCGGGTGAACTGACCGGAAAGCTGCCATTGCTCCGCTCCCGCTGCAAGCAGATGATGAGACCGGATGGATGCAGAGCAATCATTGGCTCTGCATCCATCCCGGCATTACGGATCAATTCAAGGCTTCAACCGAAACCCAGCCCTTGGTTCCGAAATTGTCTTCAACTTCGATGAACAGCCCTTCGCGGCGACCGGTCGGCGTCAGCGTGGTACCTTCCCTCAGGCCACGGACGACTTCGGCATCATCCGTTGGCATCGCCAGCATCGAAGTCGCGACCGCGACGGTTGCAAGTTCAGGTCCGTTGGCAGCAGCGCTCGACGCACGCGGCACCGAAGCAATCGTGGCTTGCTGCGCCACCACTTCGTTGAAAGCAAGAACGAAGGCTTCGACAAGCATCTTGCCGTTGCGGTTTCCAGCATAGCCGCTGGCGTTGGCACCCGCGGACCAGGCGTTGCCGCCGTTGAAGCTCAGCGAGCTGCGTCGGACTTCACCCTTGCCCGTCACGACAGTTAGGCCCGTCGCCGGGCTAAGCAGCTTGATCCCCGCAGCAACGCGATTGCGCCGCCCGCCCAGGCCGCCAAACATGCCGAGCACGGCGCCCGCTCCCGGAACCCCACGCAGCAGCGATGATGCTGCACCCGAACGCACAAGCCCTTCCATCGCGGCAGACTTTGCAACTTCGATCGACTGGTCGACTTCCTCGCTCTTGCCGGCAATGACGTTCATGAGGAAATCCGCCGGAACGCCGTTGGCTGCGCTTTGCGGGGTGAAGCAGCCGGACTCGATGGCGAGCGAATTGACCAGTTCGCGCGGCGATCCAAGGCCGAACTCTGACCAGCCTTGAGTGTCGCCATCGACAACGGCGATAGTGCCGAGGCTTTCTTCGCATTTGGCCAGTGCGACTTCATCATCGGCCATGGCAGGCGCGGGCATGGCGACCACTGCCACCATCGCGGCGGCAGCTGTGGCGGAAATCATCTTGTTCATCAGTATACTCCCCAGTGCGTGACAACGACCCAGAGATTGACCCTGCATACGGGTCTTTACCATATACACCTATTGTCATGGAGATGACAAAGCCTGTTAGAAATGCGTTCTGACGGCAAATTACGGCAGTCAGACCTCTGGCTCACCTCTCGACAGGCGTTCCCGCGCCAAAAGTGATCATGCCGCCCATGATGCGTTCTGCCTGATCGATAGCCCAATCACGCTGAACTGCAGTCGCTGGACGATCATCCGTTCCGGCAACGGCCCGACTCAGCTCGGCGACCGGATCGAAGGTGACATTGGCACCCGTAGTTCCGATCATCTGCGGGCCAATCCCTGATGTACCCATCCAACGGCTCCAGTCACCCGCCGCGATCGGCGCAATCGACGGAGCGATGGTTGCGAGCGTCTGTCCGCCAATACTTGCAGTGGAGGTATTGGGATAGTTTGCCGGATCGAAAGTACCCGGCGCACCAAAGAGCGCTGAACCGCCAATGTCGAGGTTGTCGGCAAAGATCGAGATGTTGTAATTCATCGCGAACCGCTCACCGAGATTGGCTCCGCCAAACTGGTACGAAACCGCCGCCTGACATCCGTTGTTCGCGCAAGGCGTACCGTTGATCGAGGCATTGCTTTCGAAAACCCCCTGAAGTCGGGGGAAGAAGTTGGGGCTCTGGAAAGACCAGGCGTAAACGGCGTCGGGCATTGTGACTTCGGCCGCCAGATTGAGGCCGATCTGGGTCGGCGAAAGCCAGTTGATGACCATCGAGCCGTCGAATGTGCCCGGTGCCGTCCGACCGTCAGAATAGGTCGGTGTGGTCGCGCCAAGCAGATCGTAGGTAATCTGGCCGGTCAGGCCGAATTCCTGATCCACAGCACTCACAATCGCCCAGTGCGACGCATCATTGGCTGTCGTGGTGTAGCGCCCTGCACCGGTCGGGAACACTACGTCTCCATCGATCCAACGCCCAATGATCGCATATTCGTCCCCGATTATCTGATCACCCGTGGCATTGCCCCTGCCGAAGGAACCGATCGAATTGAGCACCCCTTCGGGACTAACATCGGTCTGGTTGGTGCGGCTTGTCCGCGTGAAGCCTTCCTCGCCATAGGAGATAGCTGCAGTGACAAGTACGCTGGTGTCGAACTGGTCGACCCCGCCAACCGCAGGTGTGGTATCTCCGTTGCCTTCGATAGCGCCAAAGATCGCCGCACCGTGGATGGTATCGGAATTCTGGGCGCTCGTATCGACGATTGTGGCTTCGTAGACCAAGCCTAGGCGGTCACCCTGCGGGTCGACGATCTGGCCTTCGGCCTGGAAAGCGCCTGATCGTCCGTCATTGGTGGTCCCCGGAGCCTGAAAGCTGAAGAACCCGCCTGAGAACAGATTGCTCGGGCCACTCGGCGAGCTGATCGAAAACGGCGTACCTTCGCCTGCGAACCCGCCTTCGGTGGCGAAGCTGTAGACGAAGCCCGTTGCGCCAGTGAACGTGATTGAACCGTCAATCGCGACACGAGGAGCTGCGCCGTAGATGATCGCAAGATCAGCATCGAACACACCCGGCGATAGCGAACCATCGATCAGGGTGGGGCTGGTCGCGGCCAGCAGTTCATATTCGACCCGTCCCATGGGGAAGTTCGGGGCAGCATCCCAAGCGCTTGTCAGCAGGTAGTGGTAGCCCTGGTTCGCGCTGATGGTCGATTCCGTTTCGCTCACGTTGAATGCGAAAGTCCCATCAGACCAGCGCCCGATCAGCAGCGAGGCGTCGCCATAGACGTCGAACACGGCTGTTGTACCGCGATCCAAGACGTTCTCGCCTGTCGTGCGCGCCGTGATACGGGAAAGAGCGCCGCTTGGCTCAATCTCAACAGCAAGCGAAGCGGGCCGGTTGGTCGCGGTCTGGTTGTTTCGGATCACGTCGAGGTTAAGCCCGAACTGATTGGTGCGAGGATAGACCCCGCGCGCGAAGAAGCCGGGGCCTGCTGGAGCATAACCGCCCTGATAGGCGAAGTCGAAGGCCGGTCCGTTGCCTGTTCCGCCACCGCCAGAGGTCCGCTCCGGCCCCGACTTGAAAATCGCAGCGCCAGCAAGATTTTGCCCGAAGCCCTCTCGGACAGCCCGGTAGGTCAGACCTACGGTGTTGATGTCTCCGGCAAAGCCCGCAGTCAGACTGAGGCCGCAGGTGTCGATGCTGCTGCATGTGCCGCCATTGTCGGTTGCGGCAACAAATGCACTGAAGGTGCCAAGGGTCGTCAAACCGATGATGTTGGTCGATTGTGACGGATCTTCGATCCCGCCCGCAGTCGAGAAGCTGAACACATACGGATCAGCCCCGGTCGGCATGGTGATCGTGCCTTCGAGCGCAAGCTTCGACTCGGCACCCAGCAAGATGGCCATTTGGGCATCAAAGACACCCGGCGCGACCGAACCGTCGGCAATGGTCGGACGGGTTGCGGCGATCTGATAATAGTCGATCCGGCCATTCGCGGGCAATGCAAAGTCGGGCTGCACCGGGCGGGAGAGGACGTAGTGGAGCCCCTGATTCTCGTTGAAGGTGAAAGTGTTGGGGATGGAAATGATCCCGTTAGTCCACCGTCCAATGAGAGCATCGGCGTCGCCGAATATATCCACCACCTGAGTGGAGCCCTTGGTGCGCGTTCCACCGGTCGAAGGCAGGCGAACATAGGATTGCAGTCCGCCATTCTCGTCGAGGACAAGGTTTCCAGCCTTGAAGCCAAGTCCTTCCCCGCCGCTGAGCAGCCCACCGTTGAAACCGCCGCCGAGAACAAAGCCGATCAGCGGCTCAACCGCGTCAAAGCCTCCCGAATATCCCGCAAGCTGTGGCGGAATGTCCGGGTTGCCCCCACCACCGTTGCCCGGCAATCCGGCGAACTGGTCGGGATCGCCGCCGCCAAGCAGGAACTCGTAATAATCGAGGAAGAAGTTGTTGAGATCGGCAAACCCGGCCAACCCGCCCTGAAGCGCGGCGAGCGCTGCCAGGTAGGCTTCGAGGATGGCAAGATCGAGCGCAGTGTACTCGCTCGGTAATCCACCATTGGCGAGGAATTCGAAGTATGCGTTCAACGCCGCAATGTAGTCGGCATAGATCGGCAGGCCGGTGAACCCGTCGATATCGCCGCCAGCACTGACAAAAGCGAAATAGGCGGAGACCAAGGCGGCGTTGTCGGCAAGAGCATCAAACCCGGCTAACCCGCCGGGCAGCGTGGCCAATGCATCCAGATACGCCCGCAGGATCGACAGATCGAGCGCAGCATAATCGCTGGGCAAGCCACCACCCGAAAGGAAGGCCGCGTAGGCGTTCAACGCCGCGACGTAATCGAGGTAAATCGGCAGACCGGCAAACGCGTCAATCTGTCCACCTGCTTCGAGAAATGCGAAATAGGCCGTCAGCAGATCGCCGTTCGCGCCAAGCAGGCTGTTGACCTGCCCCGATTGCAATACCGCGGCAAAGAATTCCTGCAGCCGTGCGATATCCTCGCCGGAATAATCTGACGGCAGGCCGTTCGAGGCCAGGAACGCGGCATAGGCATTCAGCGCGTCGGCAAAGGCCGGGAAGTTCGGCGGGACGGGCAAACCGGCGAAATTGTCCGGATTGCCGCCACCCAGCACGAACTGGAAATAGGCCTGGTAGAAGTCGGTCAGGTCGAGCAGGAAGCGGTCGGTCGCCCCGGCCGCTTCAAGCGCCGCGATATATGCCGCGATCGTTTCCTGCGAGAGGACGGTGTAGCCCGACGGAATGCCCCCGTTCGAGAGGAAGTCGAAATAGGCCTGAAGATCCACGGCATATCCGGCAAAGATATTGGCGTTCAGCCCAGCAAAATTGTCGAACGCGCCGCCATCGGCAACGAACTGGCCGAAGCTGGCGAAGAACGCTGCCTGATTGGCGCCAACAAACCGGTCAAGCGCACCGGCAGCCTGCAATTGAAGGATGAAGGACTGCAGCTGCGCAATATCGGCAGCGGTGAATTGCGAGGGCAGATTGCCCGCTGCAAGGAAGGCAAAATACGCATCGAGTTGCACGGCATATCCGGCAAAGATGTTCGCGGGCAACCCGGCAAAGGCATCGACATCCCCGCCCGCACGCAGGAAGGCGAGATATTCGGAATAGAACACGGCCTGATCGGCCAGCACCGCATCGAGCAGGCCGGTGCTCGCCAGCGTTTCAAGATAGGCACGTAGGGTCGCCTGATCGAGCGCGTCATAGTCGCTCGGCAGACGTCCACTGGCAAGATAGGCAAAATAGGCATCAAGCGCAGTCTGGAACTGCGAAGCAAAGGCGATCCCGCCATTTTCAAGGAAAGCTGTGATCAATGCCCGGTCAGCCGCGCTAAGCTGCTGGTCAAGCCCGCTCTGACGCAGGAAGGCGATGGATTGGGCAAGCGCTGCCTGACTTGCCCCAGTGAAATCGGTCGGCACACCGCCGGCGCGCAGGAAAGCGAAATACGCCGCGGTGAGGTCGGTAAAGGAAGCCGCAAACAGATCGCGATTGCCGCCACTGGCGATGAAGGCGAGGTAAGCATCGGCCAGCGCACGATCGCGCGCGGCCAGATCGGCAATCGCACCGGTACGCCCGATAAAGACGAGATAGGCGTCGATATCAGCGGCACTGGCAACGCCGCTCGCAAATCCGCTTGGCACACCGCCAGCACGGATCAGGTCGAGATAATCGAGAACGAAGCCGCTGTAGGCTGCGAGAAAATCGGCCTGCGCGCCGCCGCTTGCCAGAAAGCGCAGATAGGTCCGGATAACATCGGCCTGCGCCGCATTGAACGGGCGTCCGCCGTACGCCCCTTCGAGCTGTGCTGCGGCAGCAATCAGCAAAGCGAAGTCGCCGCTTGGGAAAGTCTCGATTGAAGGGTTGGCGGCAGCGGCCTCCACCCGGCGGCCTGCATCGATGATGTCGCTCGAAGCGCCCGCTGCTGCAAGGCCGTCACCCAGCGTCACCGGTATTCCGTTAAGCGCCGCCGCAACCGGGCCAGCATCACCTCCGATGGCTGCCACCTGCGGCGGTTCAGGGTCCGCGGGCTTGCCGGGCTCAGGTTGAGCCACTGCGGCATTGGCAACAGAACGCCGCGGTGCTCGGCCCGGCTCTGCGCTCCACATCATGCCTTCGCGATACTTGCGCATTCCGCGTCCGGCCTGGCCGACACGAACTTCTCCGCCCAACGTATGGCCGGTCGCTTCGCCGTTAGCGGCGACGCTAAAGCTTGCGGAAGAACCCTCACCGGCGACCTGAGCTTCAAGCCCCTCGGGCATCCGCACCACGATATCACAGCTGTCGCAGCCTGAGACCGTAATCGAACCACTATAGAGATCGATCGAGCCGTCGGGGTTGATCGTGTACTCGGCCGCATCGACGATCGAGACGGTGCCTCCACCGGTCAGTGCAATCTGTGTCACGCCGCTGCTCTGGCTGGTGCGTTGGCCCAGTTGCACCGGCGTCGGGCTGGAGCTGAAAATGACCTCATTCGCTAGCGAGGGAACGCTCAGCGCAAGGCTTGAGCAACCGATCAGAAGCAGGCGCGCGGCGCGCGAAGAAGTCTTCGGGATGGCAGTCATGACAAAACCTCCAGCAGGCGATCAGAATTCAAGGCGCGCGCCGACCGAAACGGTCCAGCGATCGAAGTCGAAAAGGGGGATGTTGCTCCAGTTGCGGGTGTAGCTCGCGCTTGGCTGGAGAAAGACCTGATCCAATACGGCAATCTTAAGGCCTGCCCGCAGGTCCAACCTTTCATCCTCGCGCTCGGTAAGGAACAACGGATCGGCTTCGTCATGGCGGCGCAGATCAAAGGCGATCCCGCCAACCACCGCGACACGCTCCGCCACCGGCAGCTCGGCGCCGATATTTGCGGTAACGAAGCTGAAGCTTTGCGCATCGCCAGCCTGTCGCAGCGTCTCTTCCTTGCCACCTGTAATGTTGGCCGCGAAATTCCGCCCGACAAAGCCGGCACCGACCGCATAGCGGTCTGCATCGCGCAGCGGGTCATTGTCGAAGTTGAGCCGGTTCCACTGCGCCGACAGGTTGAGCGCTTTGCCACCCGAAAGCGGCTTGGTGTATTGCGCGATCGCCCCGAATGAGGTGCGAAAGCTGTCATCGTCTAGCCAGAACTGCTGCACCTGGCCGGAGATCGAGATCACGTCATTATTGGCAAAGGTGTGCGCATAGCCCGCGGTCCCGGTAAGCGCGGCCTGATCAAAGGTGGCATTGTTGAAATTGTCGCGCCAATTTCCCAACGCCGATGCGAACAGACGATCCTGTCGCCCGATCGCGGTCACGCCGGAAACGCCTGCCGTAATTTCGTAAAACTCGTCATCCTGCGCCACTGCGCCCGCGCCAAGCTGGCCTGGCCCGAGAAAGCTGAACAGCGGGATGACGATGGTGTCGAGCTCGGTCGCGGTGTTGATGTTGCTGTCGTGCCCCACGCGAGCATCGAAAAAGCCGCTGACATCCGAACCACCGCCTGAAATCTGGCGATCGAACTGCCGCACGAAACCGGTAAACCGCTGACGCACCGGATCGGGCAGGCTGGGATCATCCACCACCGTCGCAAATTGATCACGTGCGGTGTCGATATCCCCGGCAAGCGCATAGGCGCGTGCCAGTTCCGCACGCGCTGCAGCATTGTTCGGCTGCACCGCCAGTACGCGCTGGAGCGCAATGATCGCATCCCCGTACCGACCGGCGTCAAGCGCTGCGATGCCAAGTTGGTAGTCAAACGCGGGATCGCCGGCTCGCTGCTGCACTTGGGCTTCGAGCGCCTGATAAGCCTGCTCGGCCGCTTCCGGTGACAGGGGCTGTCCGGGCGCCGCCTGCGCCAACGCAGTGCCAGCGTTCAACGCAACCATCGAGGCCACACCCAGAAGTGTCGCCCGTGATGCTACGCGAGTAAGTCGATTCATCGTCTGCTTGCCCCTGATCCTGGTTCGATCGCAGGCAAGAAGATGCTGTAGCGGCGGGCAAATGTCCGCTGACAAGCCTCGTTATCGTAATGACAATGGCTGTTAGGAGGCCTGCTCCGCCTCGCGCGGGGCTTGCGCCTCGTCCGCAATGGTCAGCAGCGGGAACAACTCTTCGGCGCTGATCGGCTTGGAAACGAAATAGCCCTGGACGTAATCACACCCGGCTTCGCGCAGGAAATCGAGACATTCGGCGACTTCGACACCTTCGCCTACGACCCTGAGGCCCAGCGAATGCGCCAGCTGGATCGTAGAGCGCACCAGCAAGGCGTCGCTGCGTTCGACATGGGCGTGTTCGACAAAGGCGCGGTCGATCTTGAGCTCGGTCAGCGGCAGCAATTGCAGGTAACTGAGCGTGGATTGGCCGGTACCATAGTCATCCATCGAAATGGCGATTCCCAGTTCCCGGAAACGCTCAAGGTTGCGCACGGCAGTCTCGGGATCGCTCATGGTGGCGGATTCCGTCACCTCGAAGATCAGGCGGTCGCGCGGCACGCCGGTGGCGCGGACGATCCGTTCAGCCGCGCTCATGAAGGAATCCGAACTGATCAGCTTGGCCGAGATATTGACCGCCGCCGAAATGATCGCGCCCTTTTCGCACCAGTCGCGCAGATCCTCGATAGTCTTGCGCAGGACATAGAGGGTCAGCGGCTCGATCCGATTGGATTCTTCGGCCAGCGGAATGAAGTGATCGGGGCGCAGGAAGCCACGCTCCGGGTGATGCCAGCGCACCAGCGCCTCGACGCTTTCGACCCGGTCCGTCGAGAGCCGCAGCTTGGGCTGGTAGACGACCGAAATCTGCCCTGCCTCGATCGCATCGTCGAGCTCACCCATCAGCGAAACGCGCTGCTCGACCATCGCCGCTTCGGCATCTTCATGGGCGTGCCACAGCTTGCCCTCGCGTTGCGCCTCGCTGGCCGCACGCAAAGCTGCGGCAAGATCGCTTTCAGACGCAATGCCGAAGCAGACCCCGACATCGACCCGACGTCCGGCGATTTCGAGCGGCTTCATCAAGGCCTTTTCGATCCGGGCGAACTGATCGATCAGAGCGCCGTGTTCGCCATCATGCGACCACGCAATCATGCGCGTGTCCGCACGGTATAGTGTGGCAATCCCGGTAACGAACTGGATCTTTTCGGCTAGCCGCTTGATAAAGTTGCCGATCTCCTGCTTGCCCACCACGGATTGGATCGCGTCGAACTCCTTGACGAAAGCCGTCGCGACCAGTTGTCCTTCGGCGTGGCTCGCATGCGTGAAAGCAAGGGCGTTAGGCAGACCGCTTTCGCTGTCGGTCATGGCTTTCTCGCGAAGCTGGACACGTATGATCCGCAAGACCTGCGCCAGAGCTACTGCCGCAAGCATTACCAGTACCGGTACACTGTCAGCAAATATCCTGCCACCGTGGTAGGCGAACGCTTGCGATGCGATGACTATCACCGACGACCCGGCAAGCGAGAACACGATTTGCCCGTAAGTCTTCGACTGGGCCATCATGTAGGCCAGCGGCAGAGCGAGCAACAGCAGCGGAATCCAGCCGAACTCCAGCGGCGCTCCCGCGATCAGCGTCTCAGCCGCCAGTGCCTGGATCGTCACTCCGGGAATGACGCCGTGGATTGGAACGCCGTACCGGTCGCCAAGCTCAATAGCGGTCGCGCCGACGATGATGTCGCGTCCGGCGACGCCGGCCTTGTCGAACGCACCATTCTCGACAGCGGAAAAGCTGTGGCGCGGGATAGAGGCAGGATCGATGCTGTAATCGATCGGGAAGGTGGTGTGGGCCGCACCGGAAACACCGGCGATCTGGGCCGACATCGAAGGGCGCGGCAATCCATCGGTAACGGTGCCGAACACCATGCGACGCACGCGCGCGTCGGCATCGGGAAGGACCGATGCCGATACGAGGCTTACGTTTTCACGGAACATCGGGATCGGCAGGTCATCCAGCCTGCGGCTTGAATTCTCGGTTGCCCCTTGTGTGAAGGTAGGCAGCATCACCGGGGTATCGATTTCGGCAATCGCCTGCGCAAAGGCGGCATCGCCTTCAGGCGTTGAGGGTGACGAAAAGGCGATATCGAAGACAATCGAGCGTGCGCCCGCCGCGTCGAGTTGCCGGATCAAACGGGCGTAATGATCCCGCGTCCAAGGCCAGCTCTTGGCCGCAGCGACGCTTTGTGCATCGACTTCGACGATATGCAGTTGTCCCGAGGCTTCACGGGTGAGAATCTTAGCCGTGGCTGCACGAAGGCCGTCTTCGAGAGTACGCGACACCGGTGCCTGAGCAAAGCCGACTGCAATGCACAGGCTGATCAGGAAGACGGTGAAGTTCTTCGCAAGGTGGGCGGTGATCCTCATGATCTCAAGGTAATCTCACCATCAGTCGAATATCCGACCGTCATCCATCCCTGTCGGGCCACGGCCATTCCCGTTACCCTTTCCATTGCCGTTACCGTTGCCTGGGCCTTCGTCGAGATCGTCATCGCTGTCATCAATGCCAGGATCCTCGCCGGATTGATCGTTGGCAGCATCTGGATCGTCCTCAACTACATCCTGATCGGGGTCCTCTTCGATAACATCATCGACACCAGATTTCCCGTTTCCTTTGCCGTTGCCGGGATTGCTGTCATCCACCCCATCATCGTCATTTCCGTGGCCGTTGTTGCCATCATCTGCGGCATTATCGTTGCTTCCGGAATTGCCATTCCCGTTATCATCGTCGTCAATGCTGCCCTGGTTGAGGCAGAGCCCGCCATCGAGATTGCCAACGCAATCGTTCAGATCATCGTTGCCGTCATCAATGTCATCGTCCTGGCCACCGTTGCCGTTCCCGTTGCCGCCAGCGTTGCTGTTGCCACTGTTGCCCGGCGCTTCGTCCGAGCCGTCGTCAGCGCCGTCCGAATTGCCGTTGCCATTCCCGTTGCCGTTGCCGCCAGCGTTGCTGTTGCCACTGTTGCCCGGCGCTTCGTCCGAGCCGTCGTCAGCGCCACCGGAATTGCCGTTGCCATTGCCAATGCCACCAGCGTTGCTGTTGCCACTGTTGCCCGGCGCTTCGTCCGAGCCGTCGTCAGCGCCACCGGAATTGCCGTTGCCATTCCCGTTGCCAATGCCACCAGCGTTGCTGTTGCCACTGTTGCCCGGCGCTTCGTCCGAGCCGTCGTCAGCGCCACCGGAATTGCCGTTGCCATTCCCGTTGCCATTGCCGCCAGCGTTGCTGTTGCCGTTATTGGCAGAGCTGCCGCCCGCACCGCTGTTGCCGCCGGCATTGCCATTCGATCCGGCGGCTTCATTCCTGCGAGTGTCCGCAGATGCGCTTGCCGCCGTCACGCTGGTGTCGGCGATCGTCTCCTCGGTGCCGCCGCTGGAGCTCGACTGAACGGCTGCAACCTCGATCGAGGCTTCGACTTCGCCGCTGACGAGCCCGCCGGTCAGTTCGGCGAGGTTCGAATTGGAACTGGCCACCGGGCTGGTGATTGCGGCCCGACGTGCTGCGGCGACAGGCGCTCCCGGCGCGGATGCGCTCTGGCCATTGCCGCCCGCATTGCCGTTGGCGGCAGGCGACACCTGTTGCGAAGTCGCCTGCGGGGCTGCCACGGAATTGCCCGAGGAAGTAGCCGCTGCTGCTGCAGGAGCCGCCGGGGCAGGTGTCGTAACTGCGCGTTGCGGCGAATCGATCTGGCGCGGAACATCGCCTTCGATGTTCAGGCGGAACCGGTCACCCGCCGCGATCATCGCCACTTCACCCGGACGCACCAGATCGCGTGCGCCACCATCGACGGTTGACGCTTCGACTGCGCCCTCGGTCACCTGCATCGAGGCACCTTCTTCGCTCACAGTGATGGAGAAGGTGGTGCCTTTGACCACAGCCGCGAGGTAAGGAGTGTCTACGCCGAAGTGCGGATTCTGCTGCTTACCCACGTTGAAGAGCGCGCTGCCGAAATCCTGAATGATCTGGATGACGCCGCGTTCACGCTCGCGCGGAACGATAGTGATGCGCGAATTGGGCCGCACCGTGACGAATTCCTGCCCGCGCACGATCGTGGCGTTGCCGCCGCTCCCGGTCACCACCTGGTGGCCCGCTGTCAGCGTCTCGCCGCGCTTCGCAACGCGTTCACCGTTAGGCGTGCGGATGAGGACATCCCCACGCGTTTCGGTGACCGTCCACGGTCCGGATTGGGCAAACGCACTCGTGCTGGAAAGCAGCAGAGCGACAGGCAGAAGTGAGCGACGCAATGTAGACATTAGATAGTCCTCCGTTAGCCTGCATACGCTCTGATTATTTGCCTGTTGGTAAGCTGGGGTGGTTAATTTTTTGATGATTTGACGATTTCTTAGGGGGTGGGCGCCTAGGGGACTACGTATATGTCTGTAAGTATGCCCCTGATTAGGCGCTGGCGCCTGTTCTTGCTCTTGTCCGCCATCGGGATTGCCCATCCCGTGTCGGCGCAAGATGCGTTCGACCAGACCGAGGAACTGGACCGCGCATCCGCCGAGGAGCAGCGCAGCGATTCCGCTGACCAGTCGCCGCGCGTGCGCACAGGCCAGACCAGCCGTGTTGCCCAAACGCAGGCTAACGAGGAACGGCTTACGATCGGCTCGATCATTATCGACGGGAACGAGGCGCTGCCCGATTCCCACTTCGTCGACCTGATCGAGCGATACACCTCACGCCCGCTGGCGCAGTCCGACCTTGCCGAACTTGCCGACGCGATCGCCCGCCGGGCGCGCGATGCGGGATACGTCTTTGCCACGGCTTCGATCCCGCCACAGGGGCTTTCGCTCGGCATCCTGCGGGTCGAGCTGGATGAAGGCCGGGTCGACACGATCCGCATCGAAGGCGCTGACGAGCCTGCGATCCGGCGCCAGCTTGCCCCGCTCGCGGCGGGCAAGCCTGTTACCCGCGCAGAGCTTGAGCGGCACATCCTGCTTGCCGACGACATTTCCGGCGTGCGCATTCTCGATTCCCGGTTCGAGCGCGAAGGCGACACCGGCGTCCTCATCGTGCGCGCGCGCCGTTCGCACGCCTATGCCGCCGTCGAACTTTCGAATGACGGCTCCGAACCTGTCGGCCCGATCCGTGGGCGAATCTCGGTCGACCTCAACGGCCTGCTTGCTTCCGCCGACGAGGTGGACCTCAGCTTCGGCACCACTCCGCTCCAGCCGTCCGAGCTGCAATTCGCCCGCGCTTCCTACCGCATCGTGGTGGACGCCAGCGGGCTCGAGCTGGGCGCCCACCTGTCCTATTCCTCCACCGATCCGGGCGACTTCCTGACCGATCGCGATATCGAAGGGCAGTTCTGGCGCGCCGGGATCGAGGCGAGCTATCCGCTGCTGCGCAGCCGCAATGCGAGCGTCTGGGTGATCGGCGAATTCGAAGTGACCGATCTCAGGCAAGACCGCGCAGGCACGCTCGCGCGGCGTGACCGGGTACCGGTGGTGCGCGGAGGGATCTATACCCGTGGCCGACTGGCCGGGGGCAATTATCGCGGACGCTTCACCGTCTCGCGCGGGCTCAGCATCCTGTCCGCCACCCGTCCGGGCGATCCGCTGGCATCGCGGCTCGACGCGTCGACCAATTTCACCTCCTTCTATGGCTGGGCATCGTGGGATCGCCAGATCAGCGGCCCGCTTTCGATCGCTCTCGCCGCGCGCGGACAGCTGGCAACCGATCCGGTGCTGGCTACAGAGGACATCGGGCTTGGCGGGCCATCGTTCCTGCGCGGCTACAACTTCAACGAACGCGCCGGGGACCGCGGCATCATGGGCTATGGCGAATTGCGCTATGACATCCGCGGCAAAGGCTTCTGGCTGCCGCGCGCACAGGTCTATGCCTATGCCGATGGCGGCGTTGTCTCGAACCTCGAAGACGGACTTGGCGGCGGTTCGCTGGCATCTGCGGGGGGCGGTGTGCGGCTTGACCTGACGCGTGACCTTGATCTGGGCGTCGAGGTGGCAGTCCCGCTGTCCGGTCCGCGCTTCGACAGCGACAGCGACGGCCCGCTGGTGAACCTGCGCGTCCAGCAGTCGTTCTGACAAGCCGTCTGATTCGGCTCGCACCCCTGCCCAATCCCTACAGCCTGGAACAGGTGGAACACTTTCCAGACGAAAAAACCCGATAGTGTCACCCTTTCGGGTGGAAACTGTCACCCTTGCAGCCCAAGTGTCACCCGAAACCGGCCAAGTGTCACCTTTGGGCGGGAAAGTGTCACTTTTTCGGCCCGCAAACTGTCGCGTTTCGCGCGCGCAAGTGTCACCCGCCAGCGCGCGCAGGACAGCTTGGATTGCGGTGGAGTAAAGGGCGACCATCCACCATCATGTACTCACACGAGCACATGTAGGACAGCGCGGGCAGCCCACTCGGCCACCCGCCCCACCGTATCTTCTTACCGTACCCGCGACGGCGCGATCAGCACGGCGTTTGCCAGCAGCAGGTCGAGCCCATCGAGATAGGCGCGGGTTGCCGGATCGTGGGCGAAAGCGATGGTCAGCCCGTCTCCGGTCGGCTCCGCCATCAGGTAAGGCTTGAACGCCAGCTGGCGGCGGTTTTCGTCCCACACATATCCGCTGGCAATCAGGCGGTCGGCGCTGGCGAAGCGCAGCACATTCGCACCCTTTGCCCGGTCAAGCGGGGTGTAGATCTGCGATCCGCTCGCCAGCACCACCGCGCCCGCGTCATATCCGGCGGACAGGAAATGCTCGGTATCGGCCACGGTGTTGAGCAGCGCGCCGGGCAGCGTATCAGGCAGCGCCCCCTGATCGGCGATGGCTTCGCGGTATTCCGCTTCGCTGCCGATTTCGACCGCTTCGGCAAGCGCAGCCTCGTCATCGCCTTTGGCCTTTGACGGATCACGGCCCAGTGCAGCCTCACGCTTGACCGAAAGCAGCGGCGTGTCGCCACCGGTCAGCGCGCCAAGGCTGCCGCCGACCGCAACCAGCACGCCGCCGCGTTCGACAAAGCTGCGCAACGTCGCAATTCCGCCTTCGCCCAGATCGCCGCGCGGGGACCCATCGGGGATCAGAACCACGTCATAATCGGACAGGTCGGCGCGGGCGAAACGATTGGTGCGGATCGGCACCACCGGCAGGCCAAGCCGCCTTTCAAGCACATAACGCATCGCGCCCGCGCTCAATTGCGAGACGCCTTCGTCCCATGCGATTGCGACCTTGGGCAAAGTCAGGCGGACAAAGGATTCGCTCCCAAGGTTCGGCCCGTCCTCTACCCAGCTGTCTTCGAAAGCGACGGTGGATGCGCCCACTTCGCGCACCAGTTCGCGCAGACGCGCCATTTTTTCTGGCGAGTTCATCCGCGCGGGGAAGATCACCGTGCCACGCGGGTAAGTGCGGCCGTTCTTGGTGAAGGCTTCGTCGGTGCTGCGCGCCTCGATCCCTTCGCGCAGGGCGAGCGTGACAAGCCGGGCCTGACCGCTGTCGGTCCACGGCACGGCAATGGCGAAATCGCCCGCGCCTTCCTCCACCGGAGTGACCGGGGCGCTGCCCGAAAGCGTGTCTCCGGGTGCGGAACTGGCGCACACCGCAACATCAACACCCGACATCAGCCCAACAGACCATGCGGTGACGTCGTAGAGTTCGTGCGGCAGGTCTTCGGAACGACGCTGTTCCTGCTTGGCCACGAAATCGGGCGGCAGGGCGGTGTCGCGATCCAGCAGGCTGCGCACCAGCCGCGCGGCGGGCTGCGCTTGCGGCACGGCGATGTAGCCCTTGGGATAATTGCGACCGCATGCGGTGACTGGGCCTTCGCGGCGGCGCACTTCGATCCCTTGCGCGGCAAGGCGGCGGCCAAGGTTTTCCGCGTTCCAGCGGCTCTTTGCCAGATCGATCACATAGCTGCCAGTGCCCGCCGCACCGCGCGCGTTGGCGGCACGATAGTCAGCGAAATCGGTCAGGAAACGGTCGGCGTTGCGGGCCACGGCTTCGGCGGTTGAGATGCTCGCGACGAAGTGGTTGCGCACCGTATCGGCATAGGTAAGCCTTGTGCCGTCGCGCCGATCCCATACCAGCCCGCGCGACGATCCCTGTTCATAGGTGCTGCCGATCGCGCCCTGATGCGTGTTCCACGTGTCGCCATAGCCGGGGTAGAACAGGTCATAGACCTCGCGGGTGAAATAGGGTTCGCCCATCGCGTCGAAATAGCCCGCGTTGTTGCGCCCGATGATTTCATAGGCGCGACGCTGGGCGGCGGTGATGTTGGGATTGATCGGATCGGCGGCAGGAGAGAAGAAATAGGTGTCGTCCCCGCTCATTTCGTGGATGTCGACCACCACCACCGGGTTCCATTCGCGGATCGCGGCGACCTTGCCCCGCGTTTCGGGCTGGCTGAGGGTGAACCAGTCGCGGTTGAGATCGAACATGTAGTGGTTGACGCGGCCGCTGGGCCAGGTCTCGTCATGCTCGGCGGCCTGACGGTCGCCCACGGGTTCGATGCCGACGGCACCGCGGAAATGATTGACGAAGCGCGCGCGGCCATCGGGGTTTTGCAGCGGATCGATGACAAGGATGGTGTCGGACAGGATCTGCTGCGTGCGCGGATTGTTGCGTGCGGCGAGCAGGTGATAGGCCGTCATCAACGCTGCGTCGGTCGAAGAGATTTCGTTGCCGTGGACCGAATAGGCAAGCCATGTGACCGGCAGCGCCGATCCGTTGCCGGGGCGCCCGGCGGCGATATTGGCAAGATCGGCCCGGATCGCATCGAGCCGCGCCATGTTTTCGGGGCTCGTCAGGATCAGGTAATGCAGCGGACGCCCTTCCCAGCTGGTCGCATATTGCACCTTCTTCACCCGCTCAGGCGCGGCGGCGGCGAGCGCGTCGAGATAGCGATTGGCCTCTTCGGGCGAGGTGATGCGGGTGCCCGGTGCATGGCCGACGGTTTGCGTCAGCGTGGGGATCGCCGGATCGAATTCCGCGTCGAGAAAGGATTGCGCATGGCCCGCGCCCGCAGGAGCGACCAGCGCTGCTGAGAAAAGAGCAAGGAGAGCCGCGATCCGGCCGGTCAGTTTTCGCATCTTGGAGCTTTCCGTTCGCTTGGGAGGGGTGATGGAAAGGGTGTGGTTGGGCGTTAACTCAAACAATCCCGCGCCCCGGTCAAGGCGCTTGGAGAGGCAGCATTGCCGCTCCCGCCGGGAAACCACAGCGATTGCTACGCGGGTGCAACCTCAGGCGTAACAAAATTGCCACTACAACCCACTGAACCTCCCGATCTGCTGAAACATTCTTGACACTTTAGGGAGCGGAAGGAACCCTGCTGCACCGCACCATAAACCCGCAACAACAGGGAACCCTCATGAAACCTCTCAAGATTTCGGGCCACGCACTACTGCTGGCAGCAGCAAGCACGATGCCCTTCGCCGTCCACGCGCAAGAAGCGCCGGATCAGGAAACCGCCGCCGATGAAGAAGAGCAGATCGTCGTCATCGGCTCGCGCATCGCCCGCGATCCGAACATTGGCGCTCCGGCCCCGATCCTCTCGCTCGACGCGGAAGCGCTGACGCAGACGGGGACCTCCGACGTTGTGGACGCGCTGCGCGATGTCCCGGCCCTTTCGACCTCGACCTCGTCCGAAGGCTCGATCGACGGCATCTTCTCCGAAGCTGTCGGCCAGTCGATCCTCAACCTGCGCGGCCTGGGTTCGAACCGTACGCTGGTGCTGGTCAACGGCCGCCGTCACGTCTCGGGCGTTGCCGGTGAACAGGCCGTCGACATCAACTCGATCCCGACCGCGCTGATCGAACGAGTCGAAACGCTGACCGGGGGCGCATCCTCGCTTTACGGTGCGGACGCTGTGACCGGCGTCGTCAACTTCGTGCTGAAAGACGATTTCGAAGGCATTTCGGCCAATGTCCAGTCGGGCATTTCGTCCAAGGGCGACAGCTTCCGCATCAATGGCGACCTGACCTGGGGCGTCAATTTCGATGACGGTCGCGGCAACTTCGTGGTGTCGGGCGAATATGCCCGCGGTGACGAGCTGCAGTTCGGTGAGCGCGCCTTCTCGCGCAACAACGGCATCTTCGACGATCAGGACAACCCGGCCCGCCGCTTCCAGTCGGGCGACATCGGTGCCGACACGCCCAACTTCCGCGATTTCTTCGCGGTCGGCGTTGGCGGCTTCCCGACCGGCTTCCTGATCCCCGGACAGGCCGATTTCATCGCCGATTACACCGCACAATTCGGTGTCGCACCGAACCTGACCGCGGCCGAGCTTGCGCTGATCGACCGTTCGACCAACGCTTCGCGGCGCCTGATCGCTGGCCAGCCGACCTTCTCGCTGTCGTCGGCAGGCGGGATTGTCGCACCGGGCCTGATCGGCATCAGCGATGGCCCCGACATCAACGGCAACGGCGTTCCTGACTGTCTCGAAAGCTCGGTCGGCTTCAACTCGACCTTCCAGCCGGGTGCGTTCGGTTTGGCCGGCGGCTGCGCCGTCATCAATCCCGACGGCAGCGTCAGCGTCCATCAGGACGGCACCATCACCGGCCTGTTCAACCAGTTCGGCGGCCCAGGCATCCAGAACAACTTCGATGTCAACTCGCTGATCCCGGAAACCGAGCGTTGGTCGGTCAACGCCATGCTTACCTACGAGATCTCGCCGTCGGCGACGTTCTTCGCAGAAGCCAAGTATGTGTCGAACTCTGCCGAATTCCAGGCCCAGCCGAACACCTTCTACGACCTGCTGACGATCCGTTCGGACAACCCGTTCATCACCCCGGACCTGCAGCCCTTCGTGGGTGAGCTGTTCTTCGGTGACGGCGTGCAGGAAGGTTTCTACATCACCCGCGACCCGGCTGACCTTGGTCCCAACCGCAACCGCAACGAGTTCGAAACCTACCGTTTCGTCGGCGGCATCCGCGGCGACACCTCGGAGCACTTCTCCTACGAAGTGTCGGCCAACTATGGCCGCTTCACGCAGACTTCGTTCGATGCCAACCGCGTCATCATGGACCGCTTCTTCGCCGCGATCGACGTGACGACCGACGCCGGTGGCAACCCGATCTGCCGTTCGGACATTGATCCGACCGCACCGGCAACCACCCCGTTCGGCATTCCGGCGGGCGATCCGGGCTTCTTCACCTTTAATCCGGGTGACGGTTCGTGCCGTCCGGCCAACATCCTCGGCGGTGTCGGCGCGATCAGCCAGGAAGCGATCGACTTCATCACCACCACGGTCGTGAACGAATTCCAGCTTGAACAGCTGGTGTTCAGCGCGGTCTTTACCGGTGACACCGGTGCCTTCCTCGAACTTCCGGGCGGCCCTGTCGGCTTCGCCTTCGGTATGGAGTATCGTGAGGAGCGTTCGGAATCGAACTTTGACCCGCTGGTGCTCGGCATTATTCCTGTCGACACTCCGGATGCAAATCAGGGCGACCTGCTGCGCAACCTCGGGTTCTCGCAGAACTCGCTGGTGTTCGACCCGGCTTCGGTGATCAACAATGCAGGCGGCACCTTCAACGTCTACGACATCTTTTCCGAAGTCCGTCTGCCGATCCTCGCCGGCATGCCGGGAGCGGAACTGCTCGAACTGAGCGGTTCGGCCCGCCTGTCGAGCTATTCGACCGTGGGTGACACCTTCACCTGGAACGTCAGCGGCCTGTATGCTCCGGTTGAGGACATCCTGTTCCGCGGCACCTACTCAAAGGCGGTTCGCGCACCGAACATCAACGAGCTGTTCAACCCGGCTCAGGGTGCGTTCTTCCGTCCGGTCGATCCGTGCGATGTCGGCAACCTCGTCACCGCTGCCGATCCGGCTCTGCGTCAGGCGAACTGCACCGCCTTCTTCAACCAGATCGGGTTCGATCCGACCTTCGGCGGCGGCAACTACAGCTACGTCGATCCCCTGACGGCCCGTTTCTCGGGTTCGATCAGCGGCAACCCGAACCTGCAGGAAGAAACCGCCACTACCTGGACGATCGGTGCGCAGATCACGCCGCGCTTCCTTCCGGGCTTCGTTCTCAGCGTCGATTACTACAACATCGAGATCGAGGACGCGATCAACGCGGTTAGCGCGCAGGACATCGTCGACAACTGCGTCGACAGCGCCAGCATCGACAACGCGTTCTGCACGCTGGTTGATCGCAACCCGGCAACGGGCGGCTTCACCTTCCTGCGCCAGAGCTCGCTCAACTTCGCACGTCAGGAAACTGCCGGTATCGAAGCGGCGATGGCCTATCGTTTCGGGGTCGGTCCGATCGACTTCACCCTGAACGCTAACGCCACCTGGGTGGACAAGCTGAACAACTTCTTCGATCCGAGCGATCCGACGCTGGTTGACCCCGAACTGGGCGAACTCCAGCGTCCGGAATGGGCGGGCAACGCATCGCTGACGGCTGCCTACAACAGCTTCAGCTTCACCTGGTCGACCACCTATCTCGACCGGATGGGCCTGCGTGCCGTGGAAATCGAAGAAGTCGGCAACACCGGGACGGACACCTTCTCGTTCGCCAACGGCATTGCCAGCGATGTCTTCATCCACGACATCTCGTTCAACTTCGAAGCGACCGACAACATCGACATCTATGGCGGTGTGAACAACGTCTTCAACCGCAAGCCGTTCGTGACCGAACAGGCCTATCCGGTCAGCCCGGTCGGCACGCTGTTCTTCCTCGGCGCGACGCTGACGATGTAAGCATCGGCCATTGGCCAAAGGAACGGGGCGCGAAGGTCATCACCTTCGCGCCCCTTTTCTTTTCCGGTTACCGCCGGTTACGAGTTGCCGTGTTCAGCCCGCGCGATCTCGTGCAGCCAGTCCGCATGGCGCGGTGCCTTCTTGGTCTGGCTCCATTCGTCCAGCATCAACGGGGCGACGCGCTTCAGTTCGGCATATTGATCTTCCGTCCCGATATCCGCCGCCAGTTCGACGCGGTGGCCATTGGGATCGAAGAAATAGATCGACTTGAAAATGCCGTGGTGCGTCGGGCCGAGCACGTCGATGCCCTGCGCTTCGACATGCGCTTTGGCCGCGAGCAGCGCGTCTTCGTCGGGCACGCGAAAGGCGAGGTGCTGCACCCATTGCGGGGTGTTCGGATCCTTGCCCATCTCCGGCTGGTTCGGCAGCTCGAAAAAGGCGAGGATGTTGCCGTTACCCGCATCAAGGAAGATGTGCATGTAAGGATCGTATTCGCCGGTCGACGGCACGTGATCCTCGGCAAAGGCGGTGGTGTATTCCATGCCGAGCACACGGCCATACCACTCCACCGTTTCCTTCGCATCCTTGCAGCGATAGGCGGCGTGGTGGACACCGCCCAGTTTCACCGGATGCCAGCTCATTCGGCAGGTTCCTTGGCCTTGGTGTCGAGCACGCCGCGCGCGATCTGATCGCGCTCGATGCTTTCGAACAGCGCCTTGAAATTACCCTCGCCAAAGCCGTCATCGCCCTTGCGCTGGATGAATTCGAAGAACACCGGCCCGACCTGCGCCTCTGCAAAGATCTGCAGCAGCAGACGCGGCTGTCCGCCTGAGCCATCTTCATTTTGGATCGTCCCGTCGAGCAGGATGCCGCGCATTTTCAGCGCCTCTGCATCTTCGCCATGGCCGGGCAGACGCTCCGACAGCATATCGTAATAGGTCGCGGGCGGCGCCGTCATGAACGGGACGCCAAGGTTCTTGAGCCGGTCCCAACAGGCGACGAGATCATCGCAGATCAGCGCGATGTGCTGGATGCCTTCACCGTTGAACTCGCGCAGGAATTCCTCGATCTGGCCCTTGCCGCCTTCGCCCTCTTCATTGAGCGGGATGCGGATCTTGCCGTCGGGCGCGGTCAGCGCCTTTGACGTGAGGCCGGTGTATTCGCCCTTGATGTCGAAAAAGCGGATTTCGCGGAAGTTGAACAGCGTTTCGTAATAGTCCGCCCAATACTTCATGCGGCCGGTGTAGACGTTGTGCGTCAGGTGATCGATCGTGTGGAAGCCCGCACCTTCGGGATAGGGATCGACACCGGGCAGGTAATCGAAATCGATGTCGTAGATCGTCAGGCTCTTGCCTTCCGCTCCGGCATAGCGATCGACCAGATACAGGATCGCGCCGCCGATGCCGCGGATTGCGGGGATGCGCAGTTCCATCGGGCCGGGTTCATTGGCGACCGGCTCCGCCCCGGCTTCGATCAGGTGATCATACGCCTTGGCCGCATCGCGCACGCGGAAAGCCATGCCGCAGGCCGAGGGCCCATGTTCGCGGGCGAAATACCATGCGGCGCTGCGCGGTTCGTAATTGGCGATCAGATTGATGCCACCCTGCCGCCACAGGTGCACGTCCTTTGACCGGTGCTTTGCCACACAGGTGAAGCCCATGCTTTCGAACACCGGCTCCAGCACGCCTTTTTCAGGGGCGCAGAATTCGACGAATTCAAAGCCGTCGAGACCGGCGGGGTTTTCGAACAGATCACCGGGGTGGAGTGTCATGGGCTGATTTCTCGCTATCTGGAAACTGGTTTCGTTTGAAACTACCTAATCGATTGCCGCGCTTTTGTCAAAGCCCGCCGCGATGCGGGAGATTGCCTTCGCGTTGCAGCTTGGGCAGGTTGCGCGGGCAGGGAGAGGCCGGATGATCAAGACCAAGGGAATCAACCATATCGCGCTGGTGTGCCGCGACATGAAAGAGACGGTGCGGTTTTACACCGAAGTGCTCAACATGCCGCTGTTCAAGACGGTGCAACTGCCCGATGGCGGACAGCATTTCTTCTTCGACTGCGGAGGCGGGAATGCCATCGCGTTCTTCTGGTGGCAGGACGCACCGCCCGCCGCGCCCGGCATTGCTTCGGTCCGGAAGTTTCCCTTCGATGCGAAAACGGCGGTGGGTTCGATGAACCATCTCGCCTTCGACATGGAGGAAGCCGAGCTGGAGGCGGCGCTGGATCGGCTCGCCGAAGCGGGCGTGGAACACACTCACGCCGTGCTCAACCATGACGACAGTCCAAGGGGCTATTCGCCCGAAATGCACGAAGGGGTGTTCGTGCGCTCGGTCTATTTCACCGATCCCAACGGCATCATGCTCGAATTCGCTGCGACCACCAGGCAGTTCGGGCCGGAAGATGTCGCGCATGAACCGGCCAGCGCGCAGGAGCCCGCCTGATGCCGCGCCTGCGTGAAGTGCCCAAGGGCGAAGCCGACGAGAAGGTGGCGCTGCCGCTCTATACCCAGCTGTTCGGAGATCGCGATCCCGTGACCGAGCCCGGCACCGCCACGGGGACGCGCGGCGATTGGTGGACGGTGTTTGCCGGTTCGCCCGACACGCTCAAGCACGCGGCGCAAGGCTTTGCCTATTACCGATCAGCCAGGCGCAAACTTGATCCGGTCTTGCGCGAGTTGGGGCAGACATGGGCAGGCTGGGCCACCTGCAGCCAGTTCGTCTTCTCGCAGCATTGCAAGAGCCTGCGCGGGCTGGGCGTGGCCGAAGAGAAGATCGAGGCGATCCCGACCTGGCAGACCGCCACCTGCCTTGATGCGCGTGAACGGCTGGTGCTAGCCTATGCCGACCGGCTGGTGATGCATCAGGGCCGCGTGCCCGATACGTTGTTCGATGCGTTGAAGGCGGAATTCAGCGAGGAGGAAATCCTCGAACTCACCTACATCACCTGCATGTATCAGATGCACGCGGTGATGAGCCGCGCGCTCCGCACCGAGTTCGACGACCGCGACGATCCCGTGACGGAAGTGCCCGCGCCCGAAGATTTCGACGCGCTCGATTTCCTCGGTGGGGAGCGGAAGAAAGACTAGATCACGCGCCCGATGTTGCGCCCGCGTTCGTCGCGGGTCACGCTGAGCTTCGCGCCAAATGGTTCGCCGCTCTCGAACGCCACGCGGGTCGCTTCGTCGGACAGATCGGCATTGCCCACCACCCGCGCCCCGTCCGTATTGCGCCCGATCCACACGGCATCGCTGCCGTTCCTCGAATGGTTGATCGTGTAGCTTTCAACGGTCGCCTGATCGAAGGGATCATTGCTGCGGGCGACGCCATTGCTGGCCTTGGGCAGGGCCGCGACACGATCCGCCGACCAGTCGGCAGGCTCGGTTGAGTAGATCCCAGTCGCATACTTGCTCATCCACCCACCGTTCGCGCCCACCAGCGCGAATTGGCCGCGATGCGCGCGCACCCGCTCCACCGCTTCGCAGATGGCGTGGGCCGAGTAGTTGTTCCCCGCCCCGCCAAAGAACGGCAGCCCGCCCGTCAGCGTCAGCCCGCGCGGATCGTTTGCCGACAGGCCGAAATGGTCGCACTGGTTGAAGACAGGAATGGCAAAGCAGGAATAGAAATCGAGGAAGGTCATGTCCTCCATCCCCTTGCCCGCGATTTCCAGCGCGCGCTCAACCGAAGCGATGGAGGCCGGGTTGGCCGATAGATCGGGCCGCTCGGACAGTTCCAGCTCGGTCGCGGAGGTGACGGCGTGGATGTGCACCCACTTTTCCTCCGGCACGCCCAGTTCGCGGGCCTTGCCTGCGCTGGCAATGATGATCGCCGCCGCCTGGTTCACCTGATCGCGGGCGACCGTCATCCGGGGATAGGGTTCTGCAACGATGCGGTTGCGGTCGGTTACGGTGGCGAGTTCCTCCGCGCTGCGCTCCAAGGGAGCGGCGGCATGCGGATTGGCCGCTGCGACACGGGTAAACGGCGAGAACAGTTCGCCGATATCGCTGCGATATTCTTCAAGCCCCTTGCCCAGCTTCGCCCGCCGGGCATTCTCGGCAATGGCATAGAGAGGGATCGCGCCGGTCGCACCGTGAGCGAACAGCGCGGGCTCCATCATCCCGTCGATGCCGTAACCGCGATCCTCGAATTCCCCGCCGATCGCTTCGGACCAGTCGGGCTTTTCACCCTTGGCCGCGAGCGCAAGCGCGGTGGAAATCACTTCCGATCCGACGATGACGGCGCACTGGCTGTCTCCGGCAGCAATCGATAAAGCAAATTGGCCGACATATTGCTGGTTCGTCTGTCCGCCGGTGGGCGACAGGATCAGCCGCTGCGGGCAGGCACCCACCCGCTTGGCCAGCGCACCGGGAATATTGTCCGGCCCGCCAAAAGGTGGCTCCTTGCCCGGACGCGACATTTCGAACGCTCGGATCGCGGCAAGCGTGTCGATGGCATCGGCCACCTGACCGCTCGCCCCGGCATTCGCGATGGCTGCTGCCAGAGCCCGCCCACCAAGATCCATGTAGGACAGCGCCTCGTATCCGGGTTCACCCACCCGTTCCGAATACTGCCCTACCCCGATGATGACGGGCGTGTTGTCAGCAACCATCAGTTCCACCTCAGTCGACGAAATCGTCCACGCGTTCGACGATGATCGCCGGAGCCATGCCGCCCGCTGCGCACATGGTGACGAGGCCGGTCTTGAGATCGCGGCGCTCCAGTTCGTCGATGATCGTGCCGATCAGGATCGAACCCGTCGCGCCGATCGGGTGGCCCAGCGCAATCGAACCGCCGTTGACGTTGACCTTGTCCCAGCTGAGGCCAAGATCACGCACGAACTTGGCGGCGACCACGGCGAAAGCTTCGTTGATTTCGAACAGGTCGATATCGTCGAGCGTCATTCCGGCCTTTTCCAGCACCTTCTTCGCGGCAGGAACCGGGGCATTGAGCATCAGTGTGGGATCATCACCCATGTTGGCGGTCTGGACGATCCGCGCACGCGGCTTCAGCCCGTGCTTCTGGGCATAGGCCTTGCTGCACACCAGCACCGCAGCCGCGCCGTCAACCACACCCGAGCTGTTCCCGGCATGGTGGAAATGCTGGATTTCGACATCGGGATACTTCTGATTGATCAGCCCGCGGAAAGTCGTGCCCTTGGCATCCAGCGGCACGTCGGCGATCTTGGTGAAGGCCGGCTCCAGCTTGGCGAGGTCTTCCATCGTCGTTTGCGGACGCGGATATTCGTCATGATCAAGGATCACGGTGCCGTCATCCGCCACCACCGGAACAACCGATTTGGCAAAGCGGCCTTCGCCGATGGCTTCGGCGGCGCGCTGCTGCGAGCGATAGCCAACCTCGTCCAGCTCTTCGCGGGTGAAGCCTTCGATCGTGGCGATGGCGTCGCCGCAAATGCCCTGATGCGATTGCGGGTGCACCTTTTGCAGACGCTCGTTGTAGCTGCCCATCAGCGGCGGCTTGAGACCAGCCTGCATCTTCTCCTTCGCCATCGCTGCGGTAAGGCTCATCATCTCGGTGCCGCCGGCGACGATGCAATCTTCCATGCCGCTCATGATCTGCGCCGCTGCAAGGTTCACCGAAGTAATCCCGCCGCCGCAGAAGCGATCGAGCGTGGTGCCCGAAGATGTGATGTCATAGCCTGCATCAAGCGCGGCCATGCGGCCCATGTCGCCTGCCTGCATCCCGTCCTGCGTCGAAACCGACCAGATCACGTCGTCGACGGTGGAGGTGTCCAGTCCGTTGCGCTGCGCAATCGCCTTGAGCACGGTCGCCGCCAGATGCTGCGGATGCTCCGCCGCCAGCGCGCCCTTGCCCTGCTTGCCGATACCGCGCGGGGTGCGGACTGCGTCGATGATATATGCCTCAGCCATGATTTCCTCTCTCGATCTATCGAAATTGCGGTTGACGTTTCCGTAAACCGACTGCACCACTCGCACAAGAATTCAGTTGCATTTCGCAATCTCAAATTAGCTAGGGCTAATAATTCAGGGAGAGAAGCTTTGTCCGATACACCAGAAGTCCTGACCGAAGTCGACAACGGCGTGCTGATCGTCACGATCAATCGCCCCGAAGCCAAGAACGCCATGACCAAGGCGGCGGCAGAGGGAATCGCGGCGGCGATGGACCGGCTCGACAGCGAAGACGATCTGCGCGTCGGCATCCTGACGGGTGCGGGCGGCACCTTCTGTTCGGGCATGGACCTCAAAGGCTTCCTGCGCGGCGAGACGCCTTCGGTAGAAGGGCGCGGCTTTGGCGGCGTGGTGCAGGCACCCCCGGCCAAGCCGCTGATCGCGGCAGTCGAAGGATACGCTCTGGCCGGTGGGCTTGAACTGATGATCGCCTGCGATCTGGTGGTGGCCAATTCGGGAGCGAAATTCGGCATCCCTGAAGCCAAGCGCGGGCTTGTCGCTGCTGCTGGCGGGGTGATGATGCTGCCTGACCAGATCCCTGAGCGGATAGCGATGGAACTGGCGCTGACAGGCGATTTCATCGATGCCAAGCGCGCCTACGAACTAGGCCTGATCAACACCATTACCGATGGTTCGGCGCTGGAAGGGGCAAAGGAACTTGCCGCCCGTATCGCCGCCAACGGCCCGCTTGCCGTTCGCGTTTCGAAGCAGGTGATGAAGGAATCGCGCGGCTGGGCGATGGAAGACCGCTACAAGAAACAGGGCCAGCTTATCGCGCCGGTGTTCGTATCGGAAGACGCGCGCGAAGGCGCAGCAGCCTTCGCCGAAAAGCGTGCGCCCAACTGGAAGGGCAAGTAACCGGAATTTTGGCCGCGCCCGCGCCTCCGGATCGGTTGGGCGGGCGTAGCTTCATGGGATTAAACGAGAGAGGAAGACACCATGCCCGTCATCGACGTGCCTCAGCCCGAATTCATGCAGGACGAAGAAATTGCGATCTTCGCCGATGCTGTGGGCAAATTCTATCAGCAGCACGCCCCGGAAAAGCGCGTCCAGAAATGGCGCGACGAAGGCCAGGTTGAGCGCGATTTCTGGCGCGAGGCCGGTGCGGCCGGCCTGCTGGGCGTTTCGGTACCGACCGAATATGGCGGCCATGGTGGCGACTTCCGGCACGATATCGTCGTGATCGACCAGCAGGCCAAGCATGGCGTCGACGGCTTTGCCGCTAGCCTGCACAACACCATCATCCTGCCCTATCTGGTTCGCCACGGCACCGAAGAGCAGAAGCAGAAGTATCTGCCCAAGCTTGTCACCGGCGAACTCGTCAGCGCGATCGCGATGACCGAACCGGGCGTGGGCAGCGACCTTCAGTCGATCACCACGACCGCGCTCAAGGACGGGAACGGCTACCGCATCAACGGCGCCAAGACTTATATCTCCAACGGCCAGACCGCCGATTTCATCGTCGTCGTCGCCAAGACCGACCCGAACGAGCGCGCCAAGGGTATTTCGCTGATGCTGCTCGAAACCGAGGGTGCCGAAGGGTTCCAGCGCGGCAAGAAGCTCGACAAGATCGGGCTCGACGCGGCGGACACTTCGGAACTGTTCTTCGACAATGTCTTTGTCCCGGCGGAGAACATTCTGGGCGGGGTCGAAGGCAAGGGCTTCTATCAGCTGATGGGCGAGCTTGCGCAGGAACGCCTCGTGATCGCGATGGGTGCGGCCACCGGGATCGAGAAGGCGCTCGACACCACGATCGAATATGTCAAATCGCGCAAGGCGTTCGGCCAGACGATCTGGGATTTCCAGAACACGCAATTCGTGCTCGCCGATCTGAAGGCGCGCGGCACGGCAGCCCGCATCTTCGTGAACGATTGCATTGCCAAGCTGCTCAAGGGCGAGCTGGACGTGGCGACTGCGGCCATGGCGAAATACTGGGTCACGGAGCTTCAGAGCGAAGTCGTCGACAAGTGCCTGCAGCTGCACGGCGGCGCGGGCTACATCAACGAATACCCGATAGCCAAGATGTACCGCGATGCGCGCATCACGCGCATTTTCGGCGGGTCGAACGAAGTCATGAAGATGCTGATCGCCAGAAGTATGTGAATGGGCAGGCCCATAGGGGCCTACCCAAACTTAAACTCTCAAAACAAAAAGGGCGGCCCGGTTTCCCGAGCCGCCCTTTTTTGGTTCTGCGCTTACGCTTAGAACTTGGCGCGTACCGTCACACCGTAAGTGCGGGGTTGCAGCGAGAAGGCCGAACGCGAGTTCGCCGCGCCGCTGCCGCGCAGCGTGGTGTTGAAGGTGACGCCACGAACCACTTCGTCGGTGATGTTGTTGACGAAACCTTCGATCGAGTAGGCACCGTCTGCAAACCGCAGACCGGCACGCACGTTGCCGAAAATCTTGCCGTCCTGGACGTCGCCGATGATCAGCGGTGCCGCATCGATGGCCGCCTGCAGGCTACCGGCTGCAGCGATCTGCGCCGCGCTGGGCGGTACGATTGCCTGCGTCGAGGTGCGCTGATCGCCTTCCATCCGCATCTGTCCCGAAAGGAAGAATTCGGTGGATTCGTTGATCGGCTTTTCCCACAGCGCCCCGAAGATCGCGACGAGATCGGCAGCGTTGGTCAGCGAGTTGCCGCACAGCGAGTTCACCGTGACCGAGGTATTGGTGCCAGCGCAATCTTCCGGATAGCGAGCGTCGAGGATCGTTGCCGAAGCGTTGATCGTCAGCTCGCTGGTCGGGCGGATAAGGCTTTCGATTTCCAGACCGGTCGATTTCGCGACAGGCACGTTGAAGGTCTGGAACGCGGTGCCGGTGAATTCGAGCACCTGGAAGTTCGAGAACTCTTCATGGAAGGCCGCGATGTTCAGCGTCACCGCATCGTCGATCAGGCGGCTCTTCAGGCCGATTTCATAGGCATCGACCTCTTCCGAAAGGAAGCGCGGATCAGCGCCGGACACCGCAGCGGTGGTGTCTAGGTTGATACCACCCGCCTTGTAGCCATGCGTGAAGCTGGCATAGATGTTGACCGGCGCGGAGAATTCGTAACCGAGCCGTGCGGTGTAGATGAACTCTTCGTCGCTGAAGCTGCTCTGGAACGTGCGAACCAGCGGCAGAACAGCCGCTTGCGGCAGGTCAGCCGGAGCGGTGAAGCCGAAGCAGCCCAGAACGATGAAGCTCGGTTGCAGCGCGGCGGGGATGGCACCCAGTGCACCCAGCGTTGCCGGGCAGATCTGGTTGTTGACAGCAGTCTGCGAGAAACCGCCATCCTTTTCTTCCCACGAATAGCGACCACCAAGCGTCAGTTCGAGGCCTTCAGCCAGTTCGTATGAGACGTTGCCGAAGATCGAATAACTCTGCGCGCTTTGCTGGAACCGGTTGGTGTTGGTGGTTCCGGCCGGGTCGAGGCCGGTGAATACGGTCAGCGGGTTGGGGCCGAGCGCGCCACCGGTGGGTACGAACAGCAGCGCGCCGACGTTTTCGCCGTAGTCCTGACCAAGCGAGAAGCTGGCCGACTGATCGATCGATTCATCGGAATAATAGCCGCCCACGACATAGTTGAGCTTGCCATCCGCAGCTTCGCCCTGAAGGCGGAGTTCCGCTGTCCAGGTTTCGAGTTCGAGGCTCAAGTCGTCAACATTGAAGATGTCGAGCGCGGTGAAGTCGGAATCGTAGCTCTCGAAAGATTCATACTTGCGATAGGAACCGATGAAGATCAGGTCCGCGCTGTCGGAAATCGGGAACTCGATTTCGCCGGTCACGCCGAAATTGTCGATATCGGCCACCGGCACGCGGTTGAGCGATACGGTGCGATTGTCGAGAGCTTCTTCGAAATCGGTCTGGCCAAACGGGTTGGTCGACACCGAAGGCTGGCCATTGCCGCCATTGAGGCCAAGGCCGACGGCGGCATAGGCGCCCGCCGTTACCAGCGGCGATTCATAAAGCTCGATCGCGCCGCAGCAGCTGGACTGGCTCTTGGAATAATCGAAGATCAGGCGACCCTGCACCCCGCCTTCGGTATCCCAGCCGAGCTGCGCACGGATGAGTTACTGGTCGACATCATTGGTATCGCCGATTTCGGTTCCGGCACCGTTCACAGCAGTCAGGAAGCCGTCACGCTCGCGATAGGCGCCGGTGACGCGGAATGCGAGGGTGTCCTGCACGATCGGCACGTTGACCGCACCCTGCAGGCTGATTTCGTTGAAGTTGCCATAGGAGGCGTTCACGAAGCCTTCGAAGTCGTTCACATCCGCGCGCTTTGTCGTGATGTTCAGCGCACCGGCCGAAGTGTTGCGGCCGAACAGCGTGCCCTGCGGGCCGCGCAGAACTTCGACACGCTCGATGTCGACGAATTCGCTTAGCGCGACGCCGGGGCGCGACTGGTAGGCACCATCGATGAAGATGCCGACCGCGCTTTCAAAGCCGATATTGTTCGAAGTGGTACCCACACCACGAACGCGCAGCACCACCGAACCCGAGGCAAGCTGCGCCTGGCTAGAGGTGAAGCTCGGCGCGAGTGCGGCGATTTCCTGGATGTTGTCGACGCCCTGGTTTTCCAGCGCCTGCGGAGCGATCGCGGTCACAGCGATAGGAATGTCCTGCACGTCCTGCGCACGCCGGGTCGCCGTAACGATGATGACGCCATCATCTTCATCCGGGGCCGCAACCTGGCCGTTGGCCTGCGCAAAGGCGGGCGCGGTGAACGAACTGCAGGCCAGGAGGCCGGCAGCATAAGCTGCAAGCTTACGTGTCATAGATTTTCCTCTCCACTTACCGATTGGTAAATCACCAATCGGGCTCTCCAGTTCCGCAGATTACCAGCGCATTTCCCAATGCCAAGAGTCAGCGAGAGGTTGTTGACGACAGTAGCAAAAATGCAACATTTCCTGCTGCAACGCAGCATAGTTCTGCGCCCGGCCCGACTCTGCTAATTTTGTTGCAGCGCATCAAAACCCGTAGCGCAAACCCAGCCAGATTGTCCGTGGCACGCCAAGGTCGATGCTGCCGCCCGAATTGCGGGTGACTATCGTTTCGTCCAGAAGGTTTTCGGCTCGCGCGACAAGCGAAAACCGCCCGGCAATCGGCGCCTGAGCGAACAGGTCGATCGTGGTGGCCGCAGGCAGGCTGTCGGTTTCCTGATCGTCCTCGAACTGCGCTCCGATGTGCCGCAGCGTCGCAGCAAGGCGCACGCGATCACTCGGTTGCCAGGCCAGAGTTGCGGAAGCGGAGAATTCGGGCGTCTGCGGAGGCCGGTTGCCATCAAGCGCCACCGATGCGCCCTCGCCCGCGATGCGCGCGTCCGTGTAGGCGAGCGAAGCATCGAAGCTGACCTCACCCAGCGCCAGCGCCAGCGCGCCCTCGATCCCGCGTGCTTCGATCGCGGGCAGGTTCTGCCGCTGGCGAAGGTTGGGCGCGAGAGTAACATTGGCGATCGCGTTTTCGACCTCATTGTCAAACGCCGTGACTGAAACCACCAGCTCATTGACCGGCTGCCAATTCAGGCCGATCTCGAACCCCTCGAGCCGCTCGTTTTCCAGCGCGGCATTGGCCTGCGTCACCACCGGGAACACCACGAAGGGCCTGTAAAGCTCGTTCAGCGTCGGAAGCCGCAGCCCGGTGTAGGCCGCCGCCCGCAAATCGAGCCGGCGGGTGGCGTAAAACGACGCCCCGGCACGCCAGCTGACCGCCCAGTCGGAACGATCGGGTGCGATCACCTCGCTCACCAATCCACCTTGGGAATTGAGAGCGCGGAAGAAGCCATCATCGATGCTGGTGTGATCGGCGCGCAGCCCACCCGTCAGCACCAGCGGCCCGATTTCCCAGTCATCCTCGACGATGAAACCCAGATTGGCTGTGTTGCCACCGGCCCGTCGGCGTTCGGTCAGCAGCACGCTGAACGCGCTGTAGGCTTCTTCCTGCAACTCCCCGTCGGCGCGCCGATAGTCCACCCCGATGCGGACATCATGCCCTTCGGCAATCGGCGGACGGACCTCGATCTTGACGCCCAGCCCGGTTGACGGCGTATTGCGTTGATCGAGCACGCGGGTGAAGCGGGTAGAACTGATCACGACATTGGAGAAATTGCGCGCCTGGACATAGGCGAGCGCATCGAATTTCCATTCCCCCCGCCCGATGATCCGCAGGCTCGCATCCTGCCCTTCGCTGGTGGAATCCGCTCCGTCAAAGCGCAAGGTGCGCGCATCGTCGAACAGGCCCACGCGCGCCTGCAGTTCGACATCCGGGCTGATCGGGGCGACCCCGCGCAAGCCCACGGACCAGCTTTCGAAGGCTGCGCGGGAGGTTGCGGGCACGCGATAGGATGCGGGAGTGGTGAAGAACCCGTCGCCCCGGTCCCAGCGCCCGCTGATGGTGGCAAAACCGCTGCCCAATCGCCGCGATATGGTGCCGCTCACCTCGGTCTCCTCACGATCATTCGCCAACAGGCTGGCTGAAACCGGGCCTAATGCGGCAGGACCTGCGCTTTCCAGTTCGATCGTCCCGGCCAGCGCCCCGGCCCCGAACGGGCCCGATCCGCCGCCTCGCGTCACCCGGATGCGCCCGAGCGTTTCAGGAGCAATCGAGGACAGCGGAATATACCCGAAGAACGGATCGGCAATCGGCACCCCGTCGAGCAGCACCAGCGCACGGCTCGTCGCGTTCCCGCCCAATGCGCGCAGCGTCACGCCTTGCGCGCTGGGGTTCGATGATCGGCTGTCCGAACGGCGAAATTGCTGAAAGCCCGCAACATTGGACAGCACATCCTCGATCCTGCCCGAACCACTGGAGGTGATCTGCTCCCGCTCGATCGTGGTGGTCGAATAGACGATGCCCGAAAGCGGGGGCTCCAGTCCTTCGCCCGTGACGATGATCTCGTCCTCGCTGTCATCACCGGTCGCTTCGTCCTGCGCGACGGCGGCAGTCGCGAGCGAGATGGCGAGGCTGGAAGCGGCAATCCTGAGTGCAATCATCATGGTGTGCGCGGCACTAGCCATTCCGGCGCACAAAGTCAGTTTCAAATTGCTATCAAGACTCGCTTTTGGCGGCGACGTGTGTTTACATTGCCGCCAACACGGGAAGAGAGAGGCCCAATGTTAGCTACAGCTCCAGACTTTGATGTGCTGATCGTCGGCGCAGGCATTTCGGGTATCGGCATGGCCGCGCATATGCGGATGAAAGCCCCCGGCCACAGCTTCGCCATCGTCGAGCGGCGCGAGAACCTCGGCGGGACGTGGGATCTGTTCCGCTATCCCGGCATCCGGTCGGACAGCGACATGCACACCCTGGGTTTCGATTTCGAACCGTGGCGGCATGAAAAGAGCATCGCCGATGCGCCCGCCATCCTCGAATACCTCAACCGCATCGTCGATGAACGCGACATCCGCCGCCACATCCGGTTCGGTCAGAAAGTGATTTCAGCCGATTTCCGCTCGGACGAGGCGCGCTGGCACGTCGAGATGGAAGCGGAGGACGGCACCCGCTCGCACCTCACCGCGAACTTCATCTATCTCGGATCGGGCTATTACGATTATGACGAGCCGTACGATCCGGGTTTCCAGCTAGGCGGGTTCGAAGGGCAGGTCGTGCACCCGCAGTTCTGGCCCGAGGATCTGGATTACGCGGGCAAGAAAGTGGTGGTGATCGGATCGGGCGCGACGGCGGTGACGATTGTCCCGTCAATGGCCGGCAAGGCCGCGCACGTCACCATGCTTCAACGCACGCCAACATGGATGGTGTCGCGCCCGGCCAAGGACAGATTTGCCAATTTCCTGCGCAAGATCCTGCCCGAAACGCTGGCCTACAAGATCACCCGCGCCAAGAACATCTGGATGCAGGACTTCACCTTCAAGGTGGCCCGCAACAAGCCCGAGAAGGTCAAGGAGAACCTGCGCAAGGGCCTCGAAAAGGCGATGGGCCCGGATTACGACAAGGAAGCCTTCACCCCGCCCTACAATCCGTGGGAACAGCGTCTGTGCCTGGTGCCGGATGCGGACATGTTCAACGCGATCAACGCCGGCAAGGCGAGCATCGCCACCGGCCATATCGAAGCGTTTGAGGCCAAGGGAATCCGCCTCAAATCGGGCGAATTGATCGAAGCCGATATCATTGTCACCGCGACGGGCCTGAAAATGGCGGTCGCAGGCAAGATCGCCGTCAGCGTCGATGGCGAAGCCGTCGATTTCGCCAAGCGGTTCTATTACAAGGGCTGCATGTTCTCGAACCTGCCCAATCTGGCGGTGGTGTTCGGCTATCTCAACGCCAGCTGGACGCTGCGCGCGGACATCAATTCCGATTACGTCTGCCGCGTGCTCAACGAAATGCGCTCCCGCAATATCGACACGGTGGTGCCGGTGCTTACCCCGGAAATGGAAGCGGAAATCGAAGAGGACGACATCTACGATTTCTCCAGCGGCTATATCCAGCGCGCCAAGCACATTCAGCCCAAGAACGGGGTGAACTACCCGTGGCGGCTCAATCAGGAATATGTGGTTGATCGCAAGCTGATGGCGAGCGATCCGGTGGATGACGGCATCCTCGCCTTCCGGCGCGCCGGGTCCAATGCGCAGCGGCCGGAGGAGCAGCTCGAAGCGGCTGAGTAGCGTTTCGCTCAGGCAGGGGCAGGCAACTGCCCTTGCCGCCGCAAGGCAAACGAAATCGCACATTGCGACAAGGTTCGCGCTTGAGGCTGCACCGGGTCTGCCCTAACCAAAACCCATGAACGCCCCCGACAAAATCTGGACCGCCGGCCTCGTCATCATCGGCGATGAAATCCTTTCCGGCCGCACCCATGACAAGAACATCGCGCAGGTCGCATCATGGCTTCAGGTGCAGGGCATCCGCCTTGCCGAAGTGCGCGTGGTGCCCGATGTGCAGGAACGGATCGTCGCGGCGGTCAATGCCTTGCGCGAAGCCTATGATTACCTCTTCACCACCGGCGGCATCGGGCCGACGCATGACGATATTACCGTCGATGCCGTGGCTGAAGCGCTGGGCGTGCCTGTGGTCGTCCATCCCGAAGCGCGCGCGCTACTGGAGCGTTACTACGCGAACAAGGGCGGCCTCAACGAAGGGCGCCTGCGCATGGCGCGCGTGCCCGAAGGGGCCGACCTGATCCCCAATCGCATGTCGGGCGCGCCCGGCATCCGGCGGGGCAATGTTATCCTGATGGCGGGCGTCCCGCACATCACGGCAGGAATGCTCGATGCGCTGACAGGCGAGCTCGAGGGCGGCGCGCCGCTCTTGTCCGAAACGATCGGCTGCTGGGTCGCCGAAAGCGAAGTCGCCAACCTGCTGCGCGAAGTCGAGGACGCGCACGAGAATTGCCAGATCGGCTCCTACCCCTTCTTCCGCGAAGGCCGGGTCGGCGCGAATTTCGTGATCCGTTCCACCAGCGAGGAGGACTTGCGAAGCTGTGTCGACAGCCTCAGCGATGGCCTCGCCACCAACGGACACGACTTCACGCCGGGCGGCATCTGAACGGCGCGGGTCTCTCCACGGGCTGCTAATCGCTTCAAAACCGCGCTTTAACCCTTCTGCCCTATGGCGGAAGGCGCAATGACACGCGTGTTCATCACGATTGATACCGAGTATTCATCGGGTCTGGTCACCGACCTGTCCAATCAGGATCGGATGGACAATTTCGCGCGCTCCATCGGCGGGATCACACCCGAAGGTCCGGCAGGCATCACGCACAAGCTCAAATTGTTCGAACGGCATGGCATCAATGCGGTGTTCTTCGTCGATCCGATGGCCGCGCTGGTGTGGGGCGTGGCATCTATCGAGGACATTCTCAAACCGATCCTGGAAGCTGGGCAGGACGTTCAACTGCATTGCCATACCGAATGGCTCGAACTGGCCGGCGCGGACAATCCGCTGGCTTCGAAGCGCACCGGCAGGAACCTTTTCGATTTCCCGTTCGAGGAGCAATGCCGGATACTCGAATACGCACGCGACACGCTGATGGCGGCGGGTGCGCCGCGCCCGGTGGCGTTTCGCGCCGGCAACTATGGCGCGGATGACAACACCCTGCGCGCCCTCGCGCAACTGGGGCTCGAATACGACACTAGCCATTGTCCGGCGCTGCCAAGCGGGGCGGCGCGGATCAGCCTTGGCAGCGACGTGCTTGATCCTGTTCGGCATCTCGGGGTGGTAGAGGTTCCGGTCGGCAGCATCGGGACGCTGGGCGGCGGACAGCGCCACGCGCAGATCACCGCGCTGACGCTGGCCGAGATGGAAGCAGCGATCCGCCATGCCCGCGATAACGGGCGCTGCACCTTCACGCTGGTCACGCACAGCTTCGAACTGATCAACCGGCGCAAGCTCGCTGTAAACCGGATCGTGCGTCGCCGGTTCGAAGGATTGTGCCGCACGCTTGCAGCGATGAAAGGCATCACCACCGGCCATTTCCGTGATGATGCTCCGCCAGTCGCTCCGTCCGAGGCAAACAGTTCGCCTCTCCCGGCGAGCCCCGTGCGCACCGGCCTGCGCTACGCCGAACAGCTGGTTTCCAATACGCTTTACGGCGCGCTGTAATGGCGAGTGGGTCGATCGACTTCACGATCGGATCGCGGCGGCTCTTGTCCGTGGGGCGTGATTTGGCGACCTGGAGTTTCTCGCTGGAACAACTGCTCGCGCCGGAGCCCCGGTTCGAGCCGCCCGCTCCGGGGCGCGACGGGCTGCGGGTGCTGTCGGCTCCGCAAGACGGCATTGAGGCAATCGCCGCGTGCTTTCCGCATCACCTTGCTGGTGGCCGGCAGGATTATCGTCGCCATTACATCGCAATGGCGGGCCGCAGTTTCGACGATTACCTTAACCGGTTTTCGAGCAAGACCCGCTCGACCCTGCGGCGCAAATCGCGCAAGTTGGCCAAGGAAGCGGGCAATTATACTGTTACCGAACACCGCACCCCGCAAGAAGTAGCGGCCTTCATCGACGCGGCGTTGCCATTGTCGGCGCGCACCTATCAGGCGCGGCTGCTCGACGCCGGGCTGCCTGACACACCCGAAGCGCGCGCGGCCATGCTGGAACTTGCGGAAGCCGACCGGATGCGGTGTTTCCTGCTGAAGCTGGGCGACACACCGATCGCCTATCTGTCACTGCCCGTCGAAGGCGAGACGCTCGTCTACGCGCACCTTGGCTACGACCCCGACTATGCGCGGCTGTCGCCGGGCACGGTACTCCAGCTCGAAGCGCTTGAGCGGCTGTTCGCCGAGGAACGGTTTTCGTGGTTCGATTTCACCGAAGGCGAAGGCGCGCACAAGGAGATGTTTGGAACCGACAGCGTGGATTGCGCCAGCTTTCTGCTGCTTGCACCCACCGCGGCCAACCGCGCATTGCTGGGTGCGCGTAGCACTTTCGACGGCGCGATCAGCACCGCGAAGGCGCTGGCAGAGCGTTCGGGCGCGTTAGCCCGCGTCCGATCCGCCCTTCGCGGTTAGTTCCTTGTTACGGGCGAGCCGGCGGTTGGCCGACAAGCGCCGGAACCGCTCCTGAAGCGCGCCGCGTTCGGATTCGGGCTCGCCATTCTCGGGTGCAAGCCACATGGCCAGCGCCACCCACGCAAGCAGGATCAGGGCAACAAAACCTGCGGCGATCAGGCCAAAAGTCAGATCGAAATTGGCCAGTAGCGCAACAGCCGCAACGGCGGCGGCGATGACATACCACTTGGGGTCGAGCATCATTTCTCCTTCAGGGAAGATGCCACGCACCGAATACGGGGAGAGGTCGCGAGCATCAGGACCAGCCCGGCCAAAATGCGCATTCGGACCACCAAAGACAAGGGGCCGACAGCGCAAGCTGCCGACCCCGATTGTCGTTTCGTCGAGAAGCCTAACGCGCCAGTTCTAGGCGCGCCTGCATAGCGAATTACGCGCCTTCGACTTCTGCCACGTCGATCTTGAGACCCGGGCCCATGCTCGAGGTTAGCGAGACCTTGCGCACGTACTTGCCCTTGGCACCCGACGGCTTGGCCTTCACCACAGCATCGGTCAGCGCCTTGAAGTTGGCCTTCAGATCTTCGTCCTTGAACGACAGCTTGCCGATGCCCGAGTGGATGATGCCCATCTTCTCGACACGGAATTCGACCTGACCGCCCTTTGCGTCCTTGACGGCCTGCTCGACGTTCGGAGTGACGGTGCCCAGCTTCGGGTTCGGCATCAGGCCCTTGGGACCGAGCGTTTTACCGAGGCGGCCGACTACACCCATCATGTCGGGCGATGCGATCACGCGATCGTAATCAAGGTTGCCGGCCAGCATGTCTTCCATCAGGTCTTCAGCACCGACCTTGTCGGCACCGGCAGCCAGCGCCTTTTCGGCGTTTTCGCCGCGCGCGAAGACCGCAACCTTGACTTCCTTGCCGGTACCCGAAGGCAGCGACACCATGCCGCGCACCATCTGGTCTGCGTGACGCGGATCGACGCCGAGGTTCATCGCGACTTCGACGGTTTCGTCGAACTTGCTCTTGTATTCGCGCAGGACGTTCAGCGCTTCGTCAACGGTGTACAGCTTTTCACGGTCAAGACCGGCGAGAGCCTTCTGCTTCTTGGTAAGCTTTGCCATGATCCTTAGCCCTCCACCACGTCGAGGCCCATCGAACGCGCGGAGCCTTCGATGATGCGGGTTGCCATTTCGATGTCGTTGGCGTTGAGATCGGCCATCTTGGTTTCGGCGATTTCAGCCAGCTGCGAACGCTTGATGGTTCCGGCGGAAACCTTGCCCGGTTCCTTCGAACCCGACTTCAGCTTGGCAGCCTTCTTGATCAGGAAGCTGGCCGGCGGAGTCTTGGTGACGAAGGTGAACGAACGGTCGGCATAGACAGTGATCGTCGTCGGGATCGGCATGCCCTTTTCAAGGCTGTCGGTCGCGGCGTTGAACGCCTTGCAGAATTCCATGATGTTCACGCCGCGCTGACCCAGAGCCGGGCCGATCGGGGGTGAAGGGTTTGCAGTGCCCGCAGGCACCTGCAGCTTGATATAGCCTTCAATCTTCTTGGCCATGACTGGCCTCCTTTCGCACTTTTGCCGCCCTCTTTCGATTGCGGCTCATGTTAAGCGGTCCAACGGCTGTCTTCCGAAAGCCTCCCGCACGGATTCCTGCCCCTCAACGAGCAGAAGCGCGCCACATACCGATTTGCCCGCGAAGTGCAAGCACCGATTCGCCTTTGCGGGCCGGTTGAAAGATGACACCGCCCCCCGGTTTTAAAAATATTCCGCCCATTTCCCCCAACCGCAAATTCCGCGGTTTTGCGCGGCCCTTCGGGGGATGATAAGGGGTGTCGGGTGTGACTTTCCATTCTGGCGCTTTCCAGGCGTTACCGGCAATCAGCCGAAACACCGGGAATAGCGTGCGCGGGCAGAGTAGGAAAACCGCCTGACCCTAGGCCGGAATGACGATATCGGCGGGCGGTAATCCGGCCATGAACCGGTTGTACGCCATATCCATCCCGGCTTCGAAATGGCGGGTGTAGGCCTGCGTATCGAACAATGGCGATGCGAGCCGGTTGGCGGCAAGCTTTGCCCGAACCGCGGCCAGCCGCGCCGGATCGGTTGCAAGCTCAAGCGCCAGCGCCTCATACTCGGCATCCGTGTGCGTGACGAGTTCAGACAGGTTCGCAGCATACAGCAGGCTGGCGGCCACCCGCGCCGCAAGCTGCTCCCCCACCCGCGTGATCGCCGGCAAATGCGCCCAAAGCGCATCAACCGTGGTAGTGTGGGCATTCATGCAGAAGGTATCGAGAAACAGATCGGCGTGGCGGTGCCGCTCAAGATGCTGCTCTGCCGGAACGCGATCGGCGAACACCAGCCGATCAGGGTCTATTCCCAGACCTGCGGCATGGCTGCGCAGGTTTCGCGTCACCGCCGGGGTTGAACGGAACAGCCACAAGACGCTGCCTTCCACCTGCTCCAGCAAACGCATCCAGATTTCGAATTCGCGCCGGGTGATCTTGTAGGTCGCGTTGAAGCAGCAGAACACGAAGCCATGTTCTGGCAGGCCATGGTCTGCCCGTGCGGGGCCATCAGGAGCGATCGGCAGGCGATTGTCACACGGCATGTAGGTGTACGGCAGACTGATCAGGGATTCGGAATAATGCGCGCGCTGAGCCGCTGGCACCACGACGGGATCGGCAACCAGATACTCGACGAAGTCCACCCCCCGCGTCGAAGGATATCCGAGATAGCCGACGTGCACCGGCGCAAGCCGATGCCTGAACAAGCGGGTGCGCGAATCGACGGTGTATCCCTGACGATCAATCGCGATGTGAAGATCGAGCGACCTCGCCAGCTCGATGATCTGGGCATCGGAATGATCGAGCACGTCATGAAACCCGTCAAAGATCGCCTCGGCGTCACGGCGATACGGATCGTTGCGGCGCGGGCCATAGCTGAAGGCGTGAGCTTCGAACCGGTCGCGATCATGGTGACGGATCATGCCGTTCAGCAGCCGGGCGCCGGGGTGATCATGGTAGTCGGCACTGAAATAGCCGATCCTCAGCCGCTCTGGCCTTGCCTTGGGACGGGCGGGCAATGGCGCTGGCTGCGGCTCACCGAATATCCGCCGGCCCCAACTGCGCGCGCGCTGCAATTGCCGCTCCGGCGAATCCTCCAGCGCGAGCAGCGGCCACGGCGGAACACCTTTCGTGGTCACTCCCAGATCGCAGACATTCCCGGACATCGCATCCAGCCCGTCCCAGTCGCAATCCTGCGCCAGCAGGTATGCCAGTTGAAGCCGGGCCAGCTCATTGCCGGGCTCCACGGTCAAAGACTTCCGAAATGCGGCGATGGCGTCATCGGTTTCGCCGCGCTCCATCCACAGAACCCCGGCATTGTAGAGCGCCTTGGCAAAGCCGGGGGCGGTTTTAAGCGCGGCGAGATAGGCGGCCAGAGCTTCATCGAACCGACCCGCGCGCTTCAATGCATTGCCGAGACTGTTATGGATTTCGGGCAGGTCTGGACGCAGGCCGCGCGCTGTTTCCAGATGGGCAATGGCGGCATCGAGTTCACCCATCCTCGTCATCAGATTGCCCAGATTGTTGTGCGCCTGCGCCAGTTGCGGGTCCAGCGCCAGCGCACGGCGATAGGCGGCTGCGGCTTCTTCATTGCGGCCAAGATCCTGCAAGGTCAGCCCGAGATTGTACGGTGCGCCGGCAAAACCGGGGTCGAGCGTTTCAAGCTGGCTAAAGCTGGCCTCCGCCTCCTCAAGCGATCCGAGCGCGCGGGCAGCGGCCCCGCGAATGTTCCATGCCGCAAGCGACGTCGGGAATTGCGATGCCAGAATGCGCGCCAGTTCCAGCGCCTCGGTATGGTGTCCGGCGCGAAAACTGCCGGTAAGCGCGGCAATCTGCTGCTGCGATGGTTTTTCCGGCGGTGTCTGCGCGCTGCTCATCATGCCCCCCGGCGCTTTCATATCAGGCGCTTGGAGCAATTCCAGCGATCACTGCGGATTGGAGCGAGCCGTGAGCCTTTCACTCGCCGGAAGTTTCATCCCCTTGGTCCGGCTGGTGAGGTGAAAGCGTTTGCACAGCGCGCATTTGTAGGCGCGCAGAGTGAACGGCGCGGCGGCTGCCACCCGTTCTGCCTCTTCGCGTGTGGCAAAACGTTTCTTGCGATTGCATATGCCGGGGCGGGTGGTGATCCCGCCGCGACCCATCTTACTTGACCAGTTCGACCTGTTCGAAATCGAGTTCGACCGGGGTCGCACGGCCAAAGATCGACACCGAAACCTTGACCTTGGCCTTGTCGAAATCGAGTTCCTCGACCACGCCGTTGAAGCTGGCGAATGGGCCGTCGAGCACCTTGACGCTGTCGCCGATTTCGTAATCGACGCTGATGTCCTTCTTGGGCGCAGCCTTGGCTTCTTCGACGCCGCCGAAATAGCGCGCGGCTTCGCGTTCGCTGATCGGCTGCGGCTTGTTGTTGTTGCCGAGGAAGCCCGTCACCTTGGGGGTGTTCTTGACGAGGTGATAGATATCGTCGTTCATCCGCAGCTTGGCGAGGACGTAGCCGGGCATGAACTTGCGTTCGACCTGAACCTTCTTGCCGCGCTTCACTTCGGTCACGGTTTCGGTGGGGACTTCGATTTCCTCGACACCTTCGGACAGGCCCAGACGCTCGGCCTCGGCGAGGATCGCTTCCTTCACCTTGTTTTCGAACCCGGAATAGGCGTGGATGATGTACCAGCGTGACATGGTTGGTCCTTGGACTTGGGCGCGCTTATGCGAGCGAGAGAAGGAAGTTGACGACGAAGTTGAACAGGCTGTCCACCCCGAGGAAGAACAGCGCGAGGATCACCATAAAGATGAACACGAAAATCGCGGTGCGCACAGTTTCCTGGCGGGTCGGCCACACGACCTTCCCGGTTTCGGTGCGAACTTGGTTCACGAATTCGGGAACCGATGTCTTGCGCTGTTTGTCTTCGGCCATTTGGGTGCCTGTCGCCTTCGCGTGGTAGTGATGTTTCGATCCGGCTTTCAGGTAGGGTCCGTCGCCGTCCGGGACAAGGTCACGGATGGGCTGTTGATTCTTACCGATGTCGGAATGGCCGCCGTAATATGGCTCGATAGGCAGGAAAGCAAGCGCCAAGACAGGTTTCGGGGCTAGTCAACGGCGATCCGCGCCTCTAGCGTGGCCGCTTCTTTCGCGGAGCCGGTACATCCGGCCCGCCTTCGGGGACAAGCACAAGGGGATAGCCGCACATGGCTGCAGCAGAAGCTGGATCGACGACAATCGTCGACGAGGTCGTCAACGTATCGGATTTCATCTGGGGTGGTGAATGGCGCGGGGAGCAGATCCTCGAAGTGGCCGGAATACCGGTTCCGCCGATGACAGTGATCCTTCTGGGGATCGGCCTGTGGATGATGATCGGTCTGCGTTTCTATCCGATCGTCAAGTTCGGTGCAGCGATCAAGGGCCTGTTCGCGGGCCGCAAGGGCGAAGGCGCAGGCGAAATCTCGCCCTTTGCCGCGCTGTCGACCGCGCTTTCCGGACAGGTGGGCACCGGCAACCTCGCCGGCGTTGCATTCGCTATCGCCTGGGGCGGTCCGGGTGCAGTGTTCTGGATGTGGATCACGGCGCTGATCGGCATGGCACTTGCCTTTGCCGAAGGCAGCCTCGCGATCCGTTACCGCGAAACAACCTCCGACGGGGTGAAGCGCGGCGGCCCGATGAGCTACATCATGATGGGCCTTGGCCCGAAGTACACCTGGCTGGCGATCATCTTCTGTATCGGCACGCTGTTTTCCGCGCTGGTGACGGGCAACTCGATCCAGGCCAACGAAGTCGCCACCGGCCTCAACGAACTGTTCGGCATCGAACGCTGGATCGGCGGTCTGATCGTCGCCATCGCGGTGTTCGTGGTGATCATCGGCGGCATCAAGTCGATCGGCAATGTCGCGGAAAAGGTCGTGCCGTTCATGGCGGGCGCTTACATCGTGATGGCGATCATCGCGCTGATCCTGAACGCGGGCGACCTGCCTGAAACATTCTCGCGGATTTTCGCGGGTGCGTTCAACAATCAGGCGGCAGAGGGCGGATTTGTCGGCGCAGCGATCATCATCGCGATCCGTGCGGGCGTCGCACGCGGCCTGTTCTCGAACGAGGCAGGCCAGGGTTCGACCCCGATTGCCCACGCTGTCGCACAGACCGATGATCCCGAACAGCAAGGCCGCATGGCGATGCTGGGGACTTTCATCGACACCATTGTGATCTGCACCATGACCGCGCTGGTGATCCTGACCGTGCAGGGCGATTTCACCGGCGGCGGCGAAGCGGTGAAGCACGTCTGGCAATCGGACCTCAGCACCGTCGAAACGGCGGGCGTGGCGACCACCATCGCCGCCTACAGCGCGGCCTTCCCGACGCTGATCGCGGGTATCCCGCTGGGCACGCTGGTGGTCAGCATCGCGCTGATCCTCTTCGTTTTCACCACGCTGCTGACGTGGAGCTACTACGGTGAGCGCGCGATCACCTTCATCTATGACCGGGTGCCGGGTTCGACCCGCGGCGGGGAGAAGATCCTGCACATCATCTGGCGGGTTATCTGGTGCGTGGCGATCTTTGTCGGCGCGACCCAGCCTTCGCAGCTGGTCTGGCGCCTGGGCGACATCTCCAATGCGGCGATGGCTCTGCCCAACCTGCTGGCGCTGGCGCTGCTTTCGGGCGTGGTGTTCAAGCTGGCACGGGGCGAAAAGACCGCAGGCAAGGATTACCACGCGGAAACTCCGGAAGAGCCGGAGGAGTATTGAGGAAAGGCCAATGGCGGTCGCCGGATACGGTTGCGCAGCAACCGCAAGGGCGACCGCCCGCCCGCAGCGTGGCCGCAGCGCAAGCGAAGGCCGTCTAGCGAGGACGCTCGCCCGGATGGGCGTGCGTAAGACCAAAAATGAATGAAATGGCAGGGGTGACAGGATTCGAACCCGTGGCCCTCGGTTTTGGAGACCGATGCTCTACCAGCTGAGCTACACCCCTGCAGGGAACGCGCCCTTTATAGCGCCCCATCGCAATACGCAACACGCAAGTGCCACCTTGTCGCGAGCGAATTTACGCCACCGCCTGTCGCATCCGACCTAGCCTTGGCGCAGGGCGCTGGTATGGCTGCGCAAGTCATGCATTCGCCGCTGCGATCCCCGATTCCGATTGAGACCCTGCTGCTCGCCTATCGCAGCGGGATCTTTCCGATGGCGGATTCGCGCGAGGATCAGGACATTTTCTGGGTCGAACCGCGTGACAGAGCGATCATCCCGCTGGACGGGCTGCATGTCTCCAAATCGCTGCGCAAGGTGCTGCGCGCCGACAAGTTCAAAGTGACGATGGACGAAGCGTTCGAGGACGTGATCCGCGCCTGCGCCGCACCGCGTCCCGGCCATCCCGAAAGCTGGATCAGCGAAAGGATCGTCGCCAGCTATTCGGCGCTGCACCGTGCCGGCCATGCCCATTCGATCGAATGCTGGATCGAAACGCAGGGCAAACGCCTGCTGGTGGGTGGCCTGTATGGCGTCGCCTTCGATCAGGTGTTCTGCGGTGAAAGCATGTTCAGCCATTCGACCGACGCCAGCAAAGTCGCGCTGTGCTGGCTCGTGGCGATACTGAATAAGGCCGGTTACACCCTGCTCGACTGCCAGTTCATGACCGATCATCTGGCAACCATGGGCGCGGTGGAAATGCCGCAGGCCGATTATCTGGTGCTGCTGCATCAGGCGCGGGGCAAACCTCACATGTGGCTGGACGCGGCCTATCGCGAATTCGCTGCCGGAGCGGGTTATTCGTCGCCCGGAAACGCCATTGCGCAATTCTTGACCCAGACATCGTAGATCGGGTGCTCGACCACGTTGAGGCTGGGGTTCTCCTTGAACAGCCAGCCGGAAAAGACGCGGGTGTGTTCATCATCGCCGCGTTCGCGCACGTCGACCTGCACGAATGCCCCGGTTTCCTGCGGCATTTCGTAAGGCGCGGTGCGCTCGCAAGCGGCAAGCGTCAGGATCACCGGTCCGTCTTCGACGCTTTCGCCGGGGCGCAGTTCGAAATCCTTGGTGACATTGTTGCGCTTGTTCAGCAGGCCGATGGTCGCGACGCGTTCGGCCATCGGGGTCGACTGGCCGACTTCGAGCGGAGTCGAAGGCTCCGCCGCCTCTGTTGCTCCCTCTGCTTCGACAGGCACGGTGACGCTTTCGCCGTCCGTCTCCTGCTCGCAACCGGAGAGAACCAGAACCGCGACGGCGGAAAGGAAGACCGCTGGAACGCGCATCGCGACTCCGGGCCTAGCCCTCCGGGCTCCAGGCTTCGTAATCGCCATCAGCCGCGGCGCGCTTGCCGCCACGCTCAAGCGCGCCCTGCGGACGATATGCCTGCGCCGTGCCGGTAAGGTTGGGCGTGTAGTCGGCTTCCCAGATCTTGGGCGGAGGCAGAAAGCTTTCCGGTACATCGTCGAACGAGCCGTGCAGCCAGCCGTGCCATTCACTCGGCACGCGGCTGGAATCGTTGGGGCCGTTGTAGATCACCCAGCGGCGTTCCTTTTGCGTATAGGAGCCGGTGTTGGGTCCGCCGCGCCCCTTGGCGCGATAATATTTGTTGCCCTGCGCATCGGTGCCGACATGTTCGCCGCCGACGCGGGTGGACCACCAATGCGTGCCAAGCGTCGCACCGTCCCACCAGGTGAAGATTTTGCCGAGGATTCCCATGGGCCGAGCCGTTAGCCGAATTGGAGCGGAGCGCCAAGACGGAGAGTTCGCTGGAATGCCGGTTTTATGCACGCCCGGCTTAAGAACGAGACCAACGGGCAGCATTGTCGCGCTGAAGCCGGACCGCGCAGCGGGCCGCAAGCGCGATTGCGCGCCCGCAGGCCCAACAGGGCCGAGGATATCGCGCCCCGGATGGGGCGCGCAAAGATCAGGGCGCCGCGCCTTCGGGCAGTTTCCATTCGACCAGATCGCCCGGCTTGATCCCCAGTTCCGCCGACAATCCGCCGCGGATTTCGAACACGGCGATGGCCGGACCGTCCGATGCGACGCTGGCGGTGGAATAGGGCACGCCATCACCGATATTGATGATGCGATTGTCCTCTCCGATAAAGATGATGTCGAGCGGCAGCGGCGTGTTCTTCATCCAGAAACTGCGCATCTGCGGGACGTAGGAGGGGAAAATCATCCCCTCGTCATCGCCCATTTGCGTGCGGAACATCATGCCGCGTTGCTGTGCCGCGTTCGATGCTGCGACTTCGGTCACGAAAACATGGCGCTTGTCCCCGCTGAGCACGGTCACATCGATCAGTTCCAGCCCGGATTCGGGGTGGACGGCAGCGGCCTGAGTTTCGGGTGGCGCAACCGGCGCTTCCTGCGCAGCGCCATTGGCGGAACAGGCGGCCAGCCCCAGAACGGCAAACAGGGCGGCAATCGGGGCGGTCAGTCTTACCATGAACCAGCTTCCTTTGCGGTTTCTTCTTCGTCTTCAGCTTCGATCAGCCATTGATCGAGATCGTCGGGGGTCGTGGCTTCGAGGACAAAGGTCACGTGTTCGTACAAGTGGCCTGCACGCAGCATCGCGGCAACCTGTTTTTCGCGCCGCTTGTGCCGTGCCTCAGGCGCTTCGTCGGGATCGGCTTCGGGGGCGTAGGGGCCGAAGCGGCGCTTTTTCGCAAGCAGCATCGCCGCGCGGCGACTGTCGGCTTCTCCGGGCGTATGATCGGCGCGTACGCCCTCTTCCACACCCGCCGCCCAAAGCGCCTGCTCGACCCGGCGCGCACCGTATCCGCGTGCCGTCAGATCGCGCGACTTGCTGCGCGCATAGGCATCGTCATCGATGTAACCCAGTTCGATGAAACGGGTGACTATGCCGGTGACATCGATTTCGCGCACCCGGCCTTCGGCATCTTCGGCAATGCCGCGTTCGCGCAGCTTTCGGGCAAGATATCCTTCGAGCTTGGCCCCGGTGGTGGCAAAACGCGCGACATAGGAAAGCGCCAGATCGCGCAAGCTCGTTTCGTCCAGCGGGCGCGATTTGCGCGCGCGCTTGCGCTCCGATCCGCTGCCCGATCCATCGGTCCGATCGCTACCACGCGATGACGTTTTGCTTTCCTGTGAAACCATTTCGCCTTATTCGTGCCACAGTCCTTATCAAATGGGAAAGTTTGAACCGTTGCGCATGCCAGTGAGCACGGTAGGGGGACACTATACAAGGCGCAGACATGCGCAGCAAATGACGGGTATCGCTAGGAAATGACCGACGCCGCTTTGACGCCGACGCCGAACGATTGCGACCTGCCGCGAATCCGCGCGCAGTTCGAAACCTTCAACGACGCGATCGATTACGCTGCTCGCAGCCGCAAAGGCCTCAATTTTCATGACATGCGCGGGCAATTGGAGCGCGTGTATCCCTATGCCGAAATGCGCGAGGACGCGCTGGAAATGGCCTATCGCCTGATCGGCGCCGGTATCGGCCCGCAGGACCGCGTGGCGCTGATCGCGGAAACGGGGGCGGATTTCGCCGCGCTGTTCTGCGCCTGCGTCTATGCCGGGGCCTGGCCGGTCCCGCTGCCACTGCCGACAACCTTTGGCGGCAAGGACAATTACATTGATCAGCTGGCGGTGCAGTTGCAAAGCTCCGATCCGGCGATCCTGATCTATCCCGAAGAAATCGCGGAAATGGCCGAAGCCGCCGCCGCCCGGCAGGGTTGCCCTGCAACCAGCTGGCAGGAATTCTCCAAGCGCGAAGCGACCGAAACCGAGCTGCCCAAGGCGAGCCCGGACGACATCTGCTATCTGCAGTACTCCAGCGGCTCGACCCGCTTCCCCACCGGGGTTGCCGTGACTCACAGGGCGCTGCTGCACAATCTCTATGGCCATTCGACCACGATGAATCTGGGCGTGAATGATCGCTGCGTCAGCTGGCTACCGTGGTATCACGACATGGGTTTGGTCGGCTGCTTCCTGTCGCTGATCGCCAATCAGGTGTCGGCTGACTATCTCAAGCCCGATGCCTTCGCCCGCCGTCCGCTGGCATGGCTCGACATGATCAGCCGCAATCCGGGCAACACCCTGTCCTATTCGCCGACCTTCGGATACGACATTTGCGCGCGCCGCATTTCCAGCCAGAGCAATGTCGGCGAACGGTTCGACCTGTCGCGCTGGCGCATCGCCGGCAATGGCGCGGACATGATCCGGCCGGACGTGATGCAGAATTTCGTCAACGCCTTTTCGGATGCCGGGTTCAAGGCCTCTGCCTTTACCCCGTCCTATGGTCTGGCCGAGGCGGTGCTGGCCGTCACCGTGATGCCGCCGGGCGAAGGTATCCGCGTCGAACTGGTCGAGGAAGAGCGTCTGTCGGGCACTCCGCGCGACATCAGCCGCCCCGCCCGTTACCGCGCGATCGTCAATTGCGGCAAGGCGCTGCCTGACATGAAGGTCGAAATCCGGGGCGAAGACGGACACGCCAAGGGTGATCACCAGATCGGCAAGGTCTGGTGCCACGGCCCCAGCGTGATGCATTCCTATTTCCGCAACGAGGCCGCGACCGCAGATTGCCTTGTCGACGGCTGGCTCGACACGGGTGACATGGGGTATCTGGCCGACGGCTATCTGTTCATCGTCGGCCGGGCGAAGGACATGATCATCATCAACGGCAAGAACCACTGGCCGCAGGATATCGAGTGGGCGGTGGAACAGCTGCCCGGCTTCAACCACGGCGACATTGCCGCCTTCTCGATCGAAACCGACAATGGCGAGGAAGCGCCCGCCGTTCTGGTGCACTGCCGCGTTGCCGATCCGGTTGAACGGGTGCGCCTGCGCGAACAGATCGCCGACAAGGTGCGTTCGGTCACGGGCATGAGCTGCGTTGTCGAACTGGTGCCCCCGCGCACCCTGCCGCGCACGTCTTCGGGCAAACTGTCGCGCGCCAAGGCGAAGAAGCTGTACCTGTCAGGCGAAATCGTCCCGATCCAGCTGGCGGCTTAGTCGCTTCCTGCTTCGCTGCCGAGGCTGCTCGCATTTGCGCGCGGTTGTATCCGACTAATTCCCGCCCCAGTCCGCACGCAGGGGGCTGCCCGCGCTGCGCACCGTCACGCTGACGCCGCGCTGGGCGAGCAGTTCCGCTGCCTGCGTTGCCTGATCCGACGGTCCGATCAGCACGATCGGCAGGTCGATCCGCTTGGAAGCCCATTCGACCGTGGCCAAGGCTTGCGCGCCCTCGGGCGTCGGGCCGGTATCGTCAAAGGCGATTTCGTCCGGCAAATCGCCAATCGGCGGCAGCAGTTCGATCATCCAGTCCGGCTCGGTCGCGGCAATGCGGGCCTCGAGCGCGCGATAGGCCGCCAGAGTCGCCCCATCGAGCCGTTCAGCGCGGACCGTCGCCCGGCGGCGGGTGCGGTCCACCGTGACCTCGTCTTCGGATACGCCCGCCACCAGCGCCAGCCGCGTGGCAAGGTCTTCAGCCCGCTCCAGCGCGACCGCTTCTTCATTGGCGCGCGCGGCGGAAAGCTGGGCCTGTTCGGCGGCTGCTGCTCCGGTGGGAACCTGATACTGGGTCAAGGTAAGCTCGACCGGGCGCGAGAGGCGCTGTGTCAGCGCGCGTTCGATCCTCGCTTCGGCTTCGGGCTGGATCTTGGGCGTCAGCATCGCCGCGGTGATCGAAACCGGGTCGGACGCGAAATCTATGGCGAGCGAATCGATCAAGGCATTGGGATCGAAGGCAACGCGGATTTCGTCGCGCGCGATGCGCTGGGCATTGGTCTGCCAGGCGATCTGTTGCAGCGAATAGGCCAGCGGGATCGCCAGCGCCACGAACACGGCGGCAACGGCAATGTTCTGGTAAAGCGAATTGCGCTGACTGAGGTTGGTCTGGAACCCGTAAAGCCGGGCCATCGCCCATGCCGTGAGCGCGATGGTGATGAGGTTGGTGACATAGAGCAGCAGCGCGCCCGAAAACACCGTCCAGTTCCATGTCGCAAGACCGAAGCCGACTGTGGCGAGCGGCGGCATCAAGGCGGTTGCAATCGCCACGCCGACGATGGTGCCTTCGCGCCCGCGGATCATGGCATAAGCGCCCGCCATTGCCGAAAACAGCGCGACGAACAGGTCGAACAGGTTCGGCTGGGTGCGTGCGGCGATTTCCGGCGTGATCGTCTGGATCGGCGACAGATAGACCAACGCCCCTGTCAGCCCGACTGCCATCACCGTGCCCCAGGCAAGGCTTTTCGCGGATTGCCGCAGCCAATGGTAATCACCGATCGCCAGGGCAAATCCCAATCCCATGATCGGCCCCATCAGCGGCGACAGCAACATCGCGCCGATCACCACCGCCGGCGATGACAGCAACAGGCCGAGCACCGCGATGCCCGCGCTCATCGCGGTCATGAACAGGTAGCGTTCCGACATCAGGCAGTCTTCGCGACGCTTCTCGATCACTTCGGCCTGTTCGACCGTGCCGATCACATCTTCGCGCCACCAGCGACGGAAGCTGAACAGCACACGGGTGATCGACATGCCTTCGCCCTGTACGGCGCCGAAGCTCTTGTTTGGCAGCGGGGTGTAGCCGGAGCTGGAAGGCGCGGGCGGAGGAGTGGTTTCGTCAGTCACGGATCGTATTTCCCCGAATTGAACGCAGCATCTAGACCGATTTGCAGACAAGGGGAAGCTGAGCCGACAGCGGCCGAAAATGCACGTTGGCGTGGCGGCGGGAAACGCGCTAGTTTCGATCCGGCTTGAAACGCGTGTTTTAGATTACTAATACACTATGAGATACGAGCTCGGTCCGAGGCAGGGCCGGATCAGGGAGCACAAACGCCGCATGAGCACCGAAATGACGCCCGAAAAGAACATCGCCACCGCGACCAAGACCGCGACGGATTTCACGCTGACCCCGCCCGATCCGGTGCCGGTGGTTGCTGCGGAAAAGGCGGCAGGGCTGGTGCCCGTGTCGGACGAACAGAAATCGAAGCTGGACGTGAAGGTCGATGCCTTTGTCGCCGATCTGGTTTCGGTGGATGCCAATTCGCCTGCCTTCGGCGAAAAGGTCGATCAGATCACGCGCATGGGCCAGGAACAGATCCGCGCCGCTGCAGGCCATTCGAACCGCTTCCTTGATCGCCCGGTCCGCGCGATGGATGCCGATAGCAGCGTCGGCAGCGATCTGGCGGAATTGCGCCGGACGGTCGAAGACCTCGATCCGGGCCGCAAGGGCAAGCTGCTGTCGCCGCGCAAGCTGTTCGGCATCATCCCCTTCGGCAACCGGCTGAAGAACTATTTCGACAGCTACACCAGTGCGCAGGGCCACATTCAGGCAATCCTTGCCCGGCTCGAAAGCGGCAAAAAGGAACTGCATCTCGACAATGCCGCGATCGACACCGAACGCGCCAAGCTGTGGGAAGCGATGGGTGAACTGGAGCAGATGATCCACATCGCCAAGACGCTGGACGCGCGGCTTGAGCAAAAGGCGCTCGAACTCGATTCAAGCGACCCTGAAAAGGCCAAGGCGCTGCGCGAATCCGCGCTGTTCTATGTCCGCCAGCGCACGCAGGATTTGCTGACGCAGATGGCGGTCAGCGTGCAGGGCTATCTCGCGCTTGATCTGGTCAAGAAGAACAATGTCGAACTGGTGAAGGGCGTGGACCGCGCCAGCACCACCACCGTGGGCGCGCTGCGCACGGCGGTGACGGTTGCTCAGGCGATGACCAATCAGAAACTGGTGCTGCAGCAGATCACCTCGCTCAATCAGACCACCAGCGACATCATCGATTCGACCAGCACGCTGCTGCGCGAACAGACCGCACAGATTCACGAGCAGGCCGCCTCCAGCACGATCCCGCTGGAAACGCTGCAGCGCGCTTTCCAGAACATCTACGACACGATGGACGAGGTCGACGATTTCAAGGTGCGCGCGCTGGCGAGCATGAAGCAGACCGTCAATGTGCTGTCGGACGAGGTCGAAAAGTCGAAAGGCTATATCGCCCGCGCCGAAGGACAGGCCCAGGCTCAGGCCAAGGTCGCTTCGGAACCGTCCCTGCTCGCGCTGGATAGCTGATGACCGATTCCACCCGCGAATCCGATCAGATCCTGCGCGCGGCGAAACAATCGCTCGTCACGCAGCGTGACGAAGGCGGCACCCACCGCCCGGGCCGAGGCAGCATCGGCAAGGGTTCCGCCGCGGCCAAGCGCAAGGTCTGGATCAACCGCGCCAAGTATTTCGCCGGTGCGATCATCACGATCCTCGTCAGTGCATCGGTTGCCGGTATCGTGCTCGACGGGATCGGCTTTACCGGTGTGATGATGGTCGCCCTTGCCGTGATGGCGGCGGCCTTCGTCTTCACCAATTACCCCAAGGTGAAGGTGCCCAAACGCGGCGAGCTGAAACAGGGCAACCCGCAGCAGATGGTTGCGCGGACCGAACTGTGGCTGGAATCGCAGCGCAGCGCGCTCCCGCCCCCCGCTGCCGCGATTGTCGATCAGCTGGGTGTGCAACTGGATGCGCTCGGCCTGCAATTGCAGACCATCGATGCCGCGCATTCGGCCATGGGCGAAGTGCGCGAGCTGGTGGGAGAATACATCCCCGAAACCATCGACAATTACCGCAAGATCCCCGCGCATCTGCGCAAGGAAGAACACGCGGGCAAAACCGCTGACGAACGGCTGACCGAAAGCCTCACCAAGCTTTCGAGCGAGGTAGACAGGGTTACACGCCGCCTCGCCGAAGGGGCGCTGGACGATCTCGCGGTGAAATCACGCTATCTCGACTATCGTTACGGCGGGGATGAACTGATTGCGGATATGCGCGAGGAAGGTTCGGGCGTGCCCCTGCCCGATTTCGCCACGGAAAAGCAGAAGGCGGAACGATAGGATGCGCGTCTCACTCCCCCATTCGCTCGGCAAGGAAGAAGTGCGCGCGCGGATGCACAAGCACGGGCATGAAATCGCCTATTACTTCCCGCCCGGTATGGCCACGGTCGAAAACAGCTGGCCGCATGAAGACCGGATGGACCTGGTCATCACCGCCGCGGGACAGCGGATAAAGGGCGGGATCGACATTGCCGAAGACAGCGTTCTGATCGAGATGGACTTGCCGGCCATGCTCGGTTTTCTCAGCGGGACGCTGGAACGGGCAGTGAAAAAGCACGGCGGACGGCTGCTCGAAAAAAGCTGATCCGCAGGCTCTTTTCGGCAAACCTCATATAAATCAGTGCCTTGGGGGATTTTCTCCAATCCGTAGCAATGCGCAATGCATTTGCCAAGCGCCGCCCCGTATGTCATTCTGTCTGGACAGTTTGGCTGACCACCTTGATTGACGCTTCTGCTGACGAAGCAGCCGGTCGCCTGGTTCTTGGCCATGCGCATTTCTTGGCGCGAGGCATGCATATGACGGCTCCAGCCGTGAATTTGAGATACCGGTTGCGTGAGGCAACAGCGCGGGCGCACGATGTGCTCGACGATGCCATGCGCGCCGCATCCGGCTGGGAAACACCTGCCGACTATGTCCGCTTCCTGCAGCTTCAGCACGCGGCGCGGGTTCCGGTAGAGGCGTGGCTCGATCGCCATGCTCCGGCCGATCTCAATCCCCCGCACATGACCTCGCTGATCGCGCAAGACCTTTTCGCCATGAACGCGAAACCGCCCTGCGCGGGCCAGGTGTTTTCATCACCATTGCAAGATCGCGATGCCGTGCTGGGCGTTGCATGGGCACTGGCCGGATCGGCACTGGGCAATCGCTCCATCCTCAAGGAGGTGCGGCGCACAGCCGGCACGGGAACGAGTCTGCCGGTCGCGTTCCTTGGCGATTCCGAAATGATCGCCTTCTGGGGTCGCTTGCGTCGCCGAATCGAGAGGAAAGAAGGCGACGAGCAACTCGCCAATGCCAGCGCAGGGGCAGCCGCGGTATTCGATCATTTCCTTGCCACAGCCATGCAAGCGGAGGCTGTGCCATGCAGCTGAACCCCAAACCTGCACAGCAGACCGAATGCGATAGGGAGGCAATCCATCACATTGCCGCGATCCAGCACTTTGGCGGGCTTATCGCGCTTACGGCTGACTGGCTGATCGCACACCGATCGCTGAATTGCGGGGAATTGCTCGGCTTGCCTGAATTGCCGCAAACCGGATCGCCCCTGTCCTCGCATTTCCTGCCGCGCGCGATGGAAGCACTCAAACAGGCGGTGGAAGACATGCGCGGCCCGGACGATGTCCAGCGGATGTTCGGCATCCGACTTGTCGCCGGTGGGCCGCTGCTGGACTGCGCGGTGCACCAGTCGGGCACCATGGCGGTAATCGAATTCGAACCTCACGCAATCGCCGACTATGCCGATCACCTTGCCCTGATCGGCCCGGCGCTGCGCCAGCTTGAACCGATCCGCGAACCGCAGGAATTGTTCGAGACGGCGGCGCGGCTGGTGCGCCAGATGCTCGGCTATGACCGGGTGATGGTCTATCGTTTTCACGCGGACGAAAGCGGGGAAGTCGTGGCGGAGGAACGCCGCGACGACCTGACACCCTATCTCGGACTGCGTTACCCGCGCGCCGACATTCCGCAGCAGGCACGCGAATTGTTCGTCCGCAACCGCTTTCGTGTGATCGCGGACATGGACGCGGACGCCGTCTCCATCGAACCGGCCATGAGCGTCGATGGCGCGCCGCTCGACCTTTCGATGAGCATGTTGCGCGCCCATTCGCAGATGCACCTTCAATACATGCGCAACATGGGTGTGGGCGCATCGCTGGCAATCGCGATCGTGCGGCACGGGAAGCTGTGGGGCATGATTTCATGCCACCATATGACCCCGCGTCTGCCCGCCTTCTCGCTCAGGACGGTGTGCGAGACTTTCAGCCAAATGTTCTCGATGATGCTCGACCGGATGCTGATCGAGCGATCCGATCTGCTGCGCGCGCGCGGGCGGCAATTGCACGATCAGCTGATGCTCAAGCTCGCGGGCGGCACTTCGCTCGCTCACAGCGTGCCTATGCTGGAAGAAATGCTGGCCGACCTGATCCCGCATGACGGCGTTTCGGTGCTGATGAACGGGGAATATCGCGCACAAGGGGCGGCCCCGGAAAAGACCCAGTTTTCCCGGCTCGCCGCGGCTCTCGCCACGGCTCCGCCCAGCGCGCTGATGGCGGTCAATGCACTGGCCGATCACCTTCCCGAAGCCGCCGAATTCGCGGACAAAGCAGCGGGTGCACTGGTTTTGCCGATCTCCCGCAACCAGCGCGATTTCGTGATCCTGTGGCGCAAACCGCTGACGACGACAGTGACGTGGGCCGGCAATCCGGCAAAGGCCGTCGCACCGTCAGGTGAAAGGCTCGAACCGCGCAGCAGCTTTGCCGCCTGGGCCGAAACAGTCGAAGGCAGCAGCGAGGACTGGTCCGCCGACGAACTGATCATTGCCGAAGGCTTGCGCGTCACCTTGCTCGAAGTCGTGCTGAGGATGAGCGACGAAGTCGCCAAGGAACGCAAGCGTGCTGAGGAGCAGCAGGATCTGCTGATCGCAGAGCTGAACCACAGGGTTCGCAACATCCTCAACCTGATCCGCAGCCTCGTCTCGCAATCGCAGGATGAAACGCTGAGTGTCGCGCAGTTTGCGCAACTGATCGGCGGACGCATCGCCGCACTGGCGAGCGCGCATGACAACATCACGCGCAAGAACTGGTCCCCTGCCCCGCTGTCGCTTTTGTTCGAAACCGAGCTGGCCGCTTATGTGAGCGAAAAGCGCGACCGGTTCGTCTTCGATGGCGAGGACGTGCTGATCCGGCCCGAAGCCTACACGGTGCTGGCGCTGGTGGTGCACGAACTGGTGACCAATTCGGCCAAATACGGCGCGCTGTGCGACAGCCGCGGACGGCTTGAAATCCATGTCGAGCGCACGCCCACGGGCGACCTTGGCATCAGCTGGCGCGAAAGCGGCGGCCCGCCGGTTCGGCAACCATCGCGGCGCGGCTTTGGCTCAACCATCATCGAACGATCGATCCCGTTCGAGCTGAAAGGCGAGGCAGATTTGCGCTTCAAGCTGTCGGGACTTGAAGCCGATTTCGTCATTCCCAAACGCTTCTTCGAAAAGAACGCGGTGAGCGAGGCAAGCAGCGCCGAAAAGGCCGCATCGGCAGCCAATGACGACGATCGCGGCCCCGCAGGCACACGCACTGCGGCGGGAGCGGCGGCGCGGCCCCGGCATGTTCTGGTGGTCGAAGACAGCATGATCATCGCGCTCGACACCGAGGAAAACCTCAAGCGGCTCGGGGTCAAGACTGTCCATGTCGAAAGCAGCGTGTTTGGCGCGTTGAGCGCGATTGATCAGCGCAGGCCCGATTTCGCGATTGTCGATTTCAACCTCGGCAGCGAATCCTCGGCCCCTGTCGCACGCGAGCTGGCCAATCGCCGCATCCCCTTCGTGCTAGCCACAGGCTATGCCGAGGTGGGCGACAAGCTGGCCGAATTCGGAGCCTCGGCCCTGATCCGCAAACCCTACGGCCGGGACGAGATCGAAGCGATCCTCGATCAGCAGTTCGGTTAGATTCTAGCCCTGATTGGGCCGCGTAAGGATCGTCACACCGGCGTTCGCAAAATCAATTGCGGCGATCTCATCAGCGTAGAGGCATTGCCCCGGCCCCGCCTTGATCCCGTTTGCGCTGATGCTGCCACTCAGCGGCAGGGCAAGCAGGGGCTGCACATAGCGATTGGCGAGCAACCGTCCGGGCCGCCCTTCAATCCGGTCCATCCGGAAGTGCGCGGCGTCGATGAGCGTCCGCCCACGTTCTGCCACGGAACTGCGATGGCATAGCGGATAGGGCACCGGATCGAGCACCGCCAGCGCCCGCTCCAGATGCAGCTCGCGCGGGCGCCCATAGTCGTACAGGCGGAAGGTGGAGTCGCTCGCCTGCTGGATTTCGAGCAGGGACAGACCCGGTCCGATGGCATGAACCGTCCCGGCAGGCAGGAAGAACACATCACCCGCGCTAGCCTCGTGCCATTTCAGCAGGCCTTCAATCGATCCGTCCAGCGCCGCCGCGCGGACCGTTTCGATTGGCACTTCGCGTTCGAACCCGATGGCGAGCCTTGCGCCGGGTTCCGCATCGAGCACCAGCCAGCACTCTTCCTTGCCATCCTCTCCCGGCAATGCGGTGGCATCGCTAGGATGGACCTGCACCGAGAGCTTTTCGCTGGGGAAGAGGTATTTCGCCAGCAGGCCGGGCATTTCGGGGGGCGGTTCGAACCAGATTTCGCCGATCCGTCGTCCGGCAGGGGTCGCGAACGGTGCGGGCAACACGTCACGGCCCCACACCTTTTCAACCATGCGGGCGTTCAGCAGCCGCGTCGGCAATGGGCGCGGGGCGAGGCTCATTGTTCGCTCGCCCCCTTGAGACGGCCAACGAGTTGCGCACCATCGCGGGTGGTCACAAGCACCTCGTCACCGGACACGACAATGCACAGATCGCTCACGCCAATCGCGGAGATGCGCGGCCCGTCTGTCACCGCGAGCACGTTGTCGCATTGCACCAGCTCCGCCGGGCCACGCACGGCATTACCTGCCCCGTCCTGCTCAAGCGCATCATGCAGCGCGGCAAAATTGCCGATGTCCGACCAGCCCATGTCGGCGGGTACCATCGCGGCACGATCGGTGTGTTCCATGATCGCGTAGTCGACCGATTCCCCGGCAATCGCCGCGAAGTGATCGGGATCGGGGTGAAAGCGCGTGCCTTGCGTCGTACCGTTGGCCACCGCCGCAACAAGGCTTTGCGCCATTGCCGATCGGTGCGTTGTAAGCTCATCGAGCAAGGCTCCGGCGCGGAATGCGAATATCCCGCCGTTCCAGCTGTATTCTCCGCTGGCGAGATAGGCCTCTGCGCGAGTGCGATCAGGCTTTTCGACGAATTGCGCGATAGCGTATCCGCCCGCGAGCGGCTCGCCCCTGCGAATATAGCCATAGCCGGTTTCGGGGCGATCGGCGGCGATGCCGAAAGCGACGAGATGATCCTGCGCGGCCAGTTCTGCAGCAGCCAGCGCGGCTGCACGGAACGCGTCTGCATCGGCAATGTGATGATCGCTGGGACACACCAGCATGATTGCGTCGCGATCGAGCAATGCCGCTGCCAGGGCAATCGCCGGAGCGGTGTTGCGGGCGCAGGGTTCAACGATCAGACGGTGAGCCGCGCCATGCAGTTGCGTTTCGATCAGATCGGCGTGTTCGGCCCCGGCAACAATCACCGGTTCGCCAAACCGGGCATCGCCAGCCACCCGCGCAACCGCCTGTTCGAACAGGGTTTGCGCCCCCGTCAGCGGCAGGAAAGGCTTGGGCAATTGCTTGCGGCTGAGCGGCCACAGCCGGGTGCCGCTGCCCCCGCACAGGATCACAGGATGGATTTGGCTCTGCATGACCATGGCAGACCTTTACCCCCCGAACAGTGTAAATCCCGTGAAGACCGAACTAACGCTCCCGAAAATCAACGCGGTAACCATAGCGCGCTTCGACAGGATCACCGGCACGGTTGCGCGCCGGGTTGAACCGGATTTTCTCGATCACCAGAGGACAGACAAGCGCGGTGCTTTGCGTATCCGCGGTGCTTTGCGTGACCGAACAATCGCGCGCACGGCCATCCTTGGTGACAGTGAAGAACACGGTGACGGATGTGCCGAAGCGCGCCGCGCGTCCGCCTTCGGGAACCGGGAAGTCGCGGCGCACATCGAGGCTGCCGGATCGCACGGTGGGGCGCACCGCGACGCCATTGCCTTGCCCGCCGCCCTGATTGCCGCTGCCCGTCCCCAGCCCGTCACCCTGCGCGCCCGTGCCGTTGCCGGATTCGCGGGCGCCCGATCGGTCCGCCGTTCCGGTCGAAGATGCTTCGGGCCGGGGTTCGGGCTTGCGCTCGATCGGGGTGCGCGGCGCTGTCACCGGCTGCGGCACGGCCTCCTCACCCGGATTCCCTTGCGCACCTTCATCGGGTTCGGGCGGAGTTTCCGGCTCGTCAGGGGTGGTGACGGTCACGGTAAAGACCGCCGCGACTTCGCGCTCCACACTCGCGGTGAATTCAGGCGCGAGCAGCCGCGACAGGCCGTACAGCACGACCACATGGAACACAGCAATCGCCAGCAGAAGCGGCCAGCTCAGCCGCTTCGGTTTTCCCGGATAGCCGTGTTGAGGGGTGCTCATCCCGATTGTGCCACCTTAGCGTCCAGCCCTCCTCGCCGCGGCACAGACGCGTCCGCGGCGTGGCCTGCTTATACCACCAATCGGGACAAACGCGATGGACCCTGCGCACGAAGGAGCAAGAAAGATCAACACCTTCGCCTTCCCCATCCCCCTTGCCCCGGTTGACCTGCGCAGTGTCGGCATCGCGCTGCTGACGGGTTTCGGCTTTTTTGTCCTTGGCATTGTCTGCCTCGCGCTGTCGCGTTTCGACGCCGTGCTGGCGAGCGTGTGGCTGCCCAATGCCATGACGGTTGCCGTCCTGCTGCTCGCTCGACCACGCAGCGAAGTGCCCCTTTATGCCTGCATCGCACTGGCAAGCCTTGGCGCACAGGCCCATGCCGGTTTTGCCCCGCTGCAATCGCTGTTTCTGACGGCAGCGAACCTGATCGACATCGCGCTGATCACCCGGCTGACCCGCAAGGGATGCGGCGAACGACCCGCGATGACCGATCTCGGCCATCTGGGTTGTTTTCTGCTCTATGGCGGGGTCATCGGCCCGGTTGTGTCGGCAACCGTCGCCGCATTCGGCATGGCCGGATCAGTCCCCGATGCCATCGCGGGGGCGGCTGCCTGGTTCCTGGCGGACAGCATGGGAATGATCCTGATCGTACCCGCCGTGCTGCTGATCGCAGAGGCAGTGCGTGTGCGGGACAGTTCGAACGCAGCCGAAACCCTGGAGCACGGCGCGCTGATGCTGGGGGGCATGATCGCGGTGATGATCGTGTTCAGCCAGAGCGCCTATCCGCTGATGTTCGTCATCCCGCCGATTACGCTGCTGGTGGCGTTCCGGCTGGGAGGATTGGGGACGGCGCTCTATGTTCCCGGCACGGCAATCCTGGCCAGCTGGATGACCTTTTCGGGATACGGCCCCATTGCCGGCAATGCCGGAACGGACATTGGCAAGATGTTCGTGATGCAGGCTTTCATCGCCGCAAACTTCCTTACCGGTCTGCCGATTGCGGCAATCCTCGCCGGACGCGATCGCATGACGGCGGAACTGGTTCGCGGGCGGCGCGAGTTGAGCCTGCTGGCGGAAAACGTGACCGACGCGGTTCTGCGGATCAACCGGCGCGGCATTTGCACCTATGCCTCCCCCTCGGTGCGGGAGGTTCTGGCGCGCGAGCCCGGTGACCTGATCGACCGTCCGCTTTTTGAAACCGCGCATGACGATGCGGGATTGCGCTTTGCCGAAGTGGTCGATCGGCTGTTGCGCGGGGACATCGACAAGGAACGGATCAGCTACCGCCGGGACTGCGATGCCGGCGATGGGCGCCCTGTCTATATCGAGGCCGATTGCGCCATCGCGATCGATTCCGAAACCGGGATGCGCAGCGGCGTCGTCATTTCGGCGCGCGACATCTCTGCGCGGGTGGAGCTGGAACAGCTGCTAACCCGGGCGCGGCGCAAGGCCGAGGATGCTGCCAGCGCCAAGAGCGAATTCCTTGCCAATATGAGCCACGAGATCCGCACCCCGATGAACGGCGTATTGGGCTTTGCCGACCTCTTGCTGCAAGGCGATCTGACCGATCAGGAACGCCGCCACGCTCAAATGATCGCCCAATCGGGCCGTTCGATGATGATGTTGCTGAATGACATTCTCGACCTGTCGAAGATTGAGGCGGGTCAGGTGGCGATCGACAAGGGGCCGGTCGACCTTTTCGCCACGATAGCGGATTGCACGGCGCTCCACGCCCCCGCAGCGGCGCAAAAGGGTTTGTCGCTTTCGTTTCACAAGGCTCAGAAAGAGGGATCGGAAAAGCACCGCTGGATCGTGACTGACGGCCTGAGGCTGCGCCAGATCATGCTCAACCTGATCGGCAATGCGGTGAAATTCACGCCGAGCGGTTCGGTCGATATCCGATGCCGACTGGTCGATGGCGAAGTCCTGATCGAAATTGCCGATACCGGGATCGGGATCGACGCAGCCAGTGTCGATGCCATCTTCTCTCCCTTCACCCAGGGCGAATCAGACACGGCGCGGCGTTTTGGCGGGACTGGTCTGGGGCTAAGCATCAGCCGCCAGCTCGCCGAATTGCTGGGCGGGCGTATCGCGGTCGAGAGCGCGCCCGGTCGAGGATCTGTCTTCACTGTCGCCCTGCCTGCTTCGCTCGCCGAGCCTGACACGCTCGAACCTTCCACACAGCCGCCAGCCCCCGCCACGGCCATGCCCGATGCCGCACGAGTCCTGCTGGTCGAGGATAATGAGGTGAACCGGGTGCTTGGCATGGAGATGCTGGAGCGCTGCGGGCAAACCGTGGAGGTCGCGCATGACGGGCATGAAGCCATCGCCATGGTGCTGGACGGCATGATGCGCGGCAAGCCGTTCGATCTGGTGTTGATGGATGTGCAGATGCCCGTCTGCGATGGCTATGCCGCGACGCGGGCCATCCGTGCCGAGGGTATCGGTGCGGGCGTGCTGCCGATCATCGCACTGACAGCCAACGCTTTCCCCGAAGATATCGCCGATGCGCGCGAGGCAGGGATGCAGGGCCATCTGGCAAAGCCGCTGGCATTTGCCGATCTGGCGCGTGTGCTCCAACGCTGGTTGCCGACGCGCATTGTCGATGCGGGTGTAGCGGTTAGTGAAGCCGCGCCCACCGCGCAGCACCATACGCCAAAGCTGCAACGCCAATGGGAAGACCGTCGTCAGGAGACGATCCGTGCCGTGCGCCGTGCGTTGGACAGCGGGGCGCTTGAGCGGGAGTGCCCGGTGACCGATACGGGCGAGGAGCTGGCGCGGCTGGTTCATCGTCTGGCTGGGACAGCCGCGGTTTTCGGTGAAGCCGAGCTTGGCGATCAGGCCGCCGCGCTGGAACGTGCGATCCGGCAGAACATGTCGGCCCATTTGCGCAAGACGCTGGCCCGCGATCTGCTCGATCTGGCGGATGACAGAGCGCCTTTGATGGGGGTTGCAGGGCATTGAAACACCCCTGAAACGCAAACGGCGGGACCCGAAGGCCCCGCCGCGCGTGTTTGGTAACAAGTTGGCGACGAATTAGAATTCGTAACGAGCGCCAACCTGGATCCGCCATGCGGACGGGCCGATGCGCAGGTCGTTCTGATCATCCGGGTTGAAACCGCTGATGATGTAGCGACCCTGCGAGTCCACACCGCCATCGACCAGATCGGTGAAGTCACCGCGTGCACGAAGCACGTTCCAGCTGCTGTCGAGCAGGTTGAGGAAGTTCTGGAAGTCAGCGAACAGCGTGATGCGATCGTCGGTGATCCCGGTCAGCTTGCCGATGAACGGCAGTTCCTGGCTGAAGCGCAGGTCGAGATCGAAGTGCCAATCGTTGCGGCAGGTGTTGCGCGCGATCGATTCGCCCAGTTCGAAGTCGCACTGGCCGCCCACTTCGCTGGTGGCGAGGTAGTTGAGCAGCGAGGCAACGGCTGCCGGATCCGAGCTCGGCGAAACGTTCGGATCGTTCGGGCCGCTCGGGATGTAGAGCAGCGCGTTGTCCGAACCCGACGAGCTGTCGTTGAAGACGCCACCGCCGTCGAAGGTCAGGCTGTAAGGCAGACCCGAACGCGCACGGAAGAAGAAGCCGATGTTGGTGTCATACCCATCGAAGAATTCTTCACGGAAGTTCACCGCAGCGGTGAAGTTGTGGCGAGTTTCGAAGTTCGAAGTCGACACAGCCGGGTTCTGACGATCGAAGGCCGCGGTCACGTCATAGGACGAGGTTGCGGTCGACGAACCGTTGTTGCGGTTGTTCTCCGAGTCGGTGAAGGCGTAACCGAAGTTCACGCGGACCGAACCGCCATCCGTGAGCAGGCCACCCTGGAAGTTCTTCGACAGGATGATCGAGGCAACGTGGCTTTCGTAGCTCGGGCCGTTGGTCAGCTGGATTTCATCGTCACGACCGATGCGGTTGAAGCAGATCGGGGTAACGTTGTTCCACACCGGCGGCGTGCCGCCCGAGTAGGAGAGCGTAGCGTTACAACCGGCTGCGTCAGGATCCGTCGGGTCGATTGCAGCGTAGATCGGACGCCCGTCCACGGTGAAGCCGTTGAGGCCGCGCGTGATGTTCGGGGTCTGAGCCAGGTCGACAAAGTTCAGCGTGTCGTTGAACCGCGAGTAGATGTAATCGAGGTTCAGGCGCCAGTTGCTGAAGAAGCCGGTTTCGGCGCCGAAGTCGGTCGAGAAACCGATGTTCGCGCGCACCACGGTCGGCACGTCGAATTCGGGATCGGTCGACTGGGTGTCCGACAGACCGGCAGCGGCCTGAGCCGAACCGGCTGCGATCGCGCACTGCGGGAAGCCGGCGAAGCTGCCGCCCTGCAGGACGTTGAACGAACCGTCCGGATTGGTGAACCCTGCGCAATCCGAACGGAAGGTGGTGCCTTCACCGGTCGAGAAACCGTTGTTCGAGAATGCGTTCGAGAAATACACCACCGGGTCACCGCCCGAGAAGATGCCCACACCACCGGTCAGACGGCTGTTCGAGAAGAAGCCGTCATTGTCGAATTCGTAGGTCGCCGAGAGACGCGGCAGCAGTACCGTGTCGAGACGAGCAAACGAATTGGCATTGGTGAAGCCATAACGATTGGTGAAGGTCGGGTTCGTGCGCGGTGCACCGCCATCATACAGCTGGACGCGGATACCGGCGTTGATCGACAGCTGGTCGGTCGCCTGCCATTCGTCCTGTGCGTAGAACGAATAGATCGTGCGGCTGAACAGCGCAGCAGCTTCGTTGATATCGCCGCTCGGCGTGGCGTTGATCGTACCGCCACCAAGGCTTCCTGCAGCGAGGTTGTCGGCGATGTCGCCGAACACGCTGGAGGAGGAACCGCTGGCAACCAGACCGTTTTCGAAGTCGGTCAGGTTACGGAAGAACAGCGTACCGGTCGCGTTGATGGCGAACAGGTTGAAGACTTCCAGATCGTTGATTTCGGTACCGAACTTGAGGAAGTGACCGCCACCGGCGTCCACATTCATCTGGAAACGGACCTGATCGATCTTCGTGTCGAGCTGGTTGGCCGAACGGAAGATGCCCGGGCCGGTCGACAGAATGCCGTTCTGGGTGGTCTGGCCGGCAACCGGCGGAACGCCGACAACGAGACGCACGGCCGGGTTGTCCGACTGTGCTTCGCCGAAACCGACGGGGCCCTGAACGTCGCCGACTTCGGCGCGGCTCACGCGCAGTTCGGTCGAGATCGTGTCGCTCCAGTCGGAGTACAGACGAACCGAGTAATAGTCGGAGATCGTGCCTTCGTCTTCGAACGAGTTCAGACCGGTCAGTTCCTGGGCACCGGTGTCGCTTTCGACATTGGTTTCCTCAAGACGCTGATAGGTTGCTTCGAGACGGTGGTTTTCGTTGATGATTGCGTCGATACGACCGAAGTAGCGGATCGAAGCTTCGGCCAGCGTGGTCGGGTAACCGCCAACGTCCTGACCATACACATCGCGCGCGATGCGAGCGAATTCGTCGAACTGTGCCTGGGTTACGAAGTTTGCTTCGTTGGCGAAACCGCCGCCGGCCGGGCCGAATTCGTTGCCGTCACCCAGATCGGTTTCTTCGTAACCGACCGAGAAGAACAGGCGATCGGGGATGATCGGACCCGTGAGCGTGGCACCCCAACGCTTTTCTTCGCTGCCCTGAAGCGGACGACCTTCGATTTCGTCAGCCAGCAGACCGCCGTCGAAGTAGGTGATGAAAGCCGAACCGCTGAAGCGGTTGCCACCAGCCTTGGTCACGACGTTGACGAGACAGCCGGTGAATTCCGAATATTCGACATCGAACGGTGCGAATTCGACCGAAACCTGATCGACCACATCGAACGGCAGCGGCAGCGCATTACGGGCGGCGAACGGCGTGCCGTTGAGGCCGAAGGTGTCAGCCTGGACGATACCGTCGACGGTGAAGGTGTTCGAACGATCGTTGCCGCCAAGGCAGGAGATACGATCAACATCGTTCTGGTTGTCGAGAGCGACGCGCGGGTCGATGCGGATGATGTCGCGAATGTCACGGGTGATCGACGGGAACGATTCGAGCGTCTGCGTGTCGAAAGCCGTGCCCGGACCAACGGCAACCTGAGTCACGCGAGCGCGAGCGCCGGTAACGATGATGGTGTTGGCGGCGCCTTCGGTCAGCGCGAAGGTGAAGCCGGTGTTGCCCGAGATGCTGGTGAAGACGTCTTCGACGGTCTGGCCTTCGAACCCGTCAGCGGTCACCGTCACGGTGTAGGGGCCACCCGGCGGGAGCGATTGGACGCGGAAGCTGCCGTCTGCGCTGGTGGTCGCGGTACGGGTCTGCGCGGTGCGTTCGTCGGTGATGGTCACGGTCGCGCCGGTCAGCGGGTTGCCGTTGGCATCGGTCACCTGACCTTCGACGCCCGAAGTGATCTGCTGCGCGTAGGCAGGCGTTGCGATGGTGGCTGCGGCGGAGAGGCTTACTACGCTCGCTGCCAGAAGATACTTTAGTTTCATGTGAGGGTGCCCCTGATCACGGTGGAGAGAAGTGATGTGATGCGCGCGTCCCTAAGCGGGTTGCACTGCACAAAAGCGACGGTTTTGTGACAAAACTGTGAAACCTGCCGAGACGCAACGGGCCGCTAGATTCATCCACAGGGCTTTGCACCCGAAAACTGGCGGAATTCCGCCGTAAACCGGGCCTGTGTTGCATCTGCGCAACGAAGCGGGCTTTTTTTGGCGGGCTCAAACGCCCCCTCGACAGGGCGTTTTTGCCACGGGACCGACTGAATTTGACCGATTTGTGACGGTGATTCGCTACCGCCCCGACCCGCGATCAGGCGAGGTTGATCTCGCGCAGGCGCTGCTGGAGGAAGTCGTGAGCGCTGATCGGTTCGGGCACGTCTCCCGCGCCTTGTGCGATGCAGCACTCCAGCGGTTCGATCAGGTAGTCGGGCCGGAAATGGAGGAAGAACGGCATCGAGTAGCGTGAACGCTGCGCCCCTGCACCACGCGGATTGACGACGCGGTGAGTGGTCGAGCGGAGCCTGCCCGCCGTTAGCCGTTCGAGCATGTCGCCGACATTGATCACCAGCGCCCCCTTGGGCACGTCGATCGCGCACCATTCGTCCTGCTTGGTCAGCAGTTCGAGGCCCGCTTCCTCTGCCCCCAGCAACAGGGTGATGGTGTTGATGTCGCCATGCGCTGCGGCGCGGATTGCGCCTTCGGGTGCATCCGGGCCAAGCGGCGGGTAATGCAGCAGGCGCATCACCGAATTGCCATCCTCGACTGTCGGCGCGAAGAAATTGCGATCCAGCCCGAGATGCAGCGCGATCGCTTCCAACACGCGTCCACCGGCGGTTTCGAATGCTGCGAAAAGGGTGCTGAAGGTGTCCTTGAACCCTTCGACCTCGTCCGGCCAGACGTTCGGGGCCATGTATTCGGCCAGCGGATGTCCTTCGGGCAGCGAACGACCGACGTGCCAGAATTCCTTGAGATCGAAAATCTCGGCATCCTTGGCCTTTTCGGTGCCAAACGGGGTGTAGCCACGCGCACCGCCCGCGCCGGGTTTGTGATAGGCGCGCTTCACCTCTTCGGGCAGCGCGAAGAAGGCCTTGGACGTCGCTTCGGCCCGGTCGATCAGTTCTTGCGGGATTCCGTGATCGCGGATCACGGCAAAGCCGTATTCGGCAAAGCTGCGTCCCAGCTTGTCGGCAATATCTTCGAGCGGCTGGGCGAGGGATACGGTGGCGATGCCATCAGCGAATTGAATGTCTGTCATGAGGTTCATTTATAGGCTCGCGCGTTGGAGTGCCAAGGGATTGTGCCCTTGCCCCTTCACGCAGGTTGGAGGATCAGTAATTGATGCGCGTCAAAACGGCAGGAAAAGGCTCGCCAGCGCCGCGCTCATCAGGTTGGCCAGACTGCCCGCCGCCAGCGCCTTCAGCCCCAGCCGCGCGATCACGGGTCGCTGATTGGGGGCAAGCCCGCCGGTGACGGCCATCTGGATGGCGATGGACGAGAAATTGGCAAAACCGCACAGCGCAAAAGTCAGGATTGAACGGCTCCGTTCGGTCAGCCCTTCGACCGCGCCCAGTTCGATGAAGGCGACGAATTCGTTGAGCACGATCTTCGTTCCGAACAAACCGCCCGCGATCTGCGCCTGGTTCCAGTCGGAAATGCCGATCAGGAACATCACCGGAGCAAATACATAGCCGAGCAATTGCTGGAACGTGACGTCCGGGTAGCCGACCCAGCCGCCGATGCCCCCCAGAATACCGTTGGCAAGCGCCACCAGCGCAACGAACACCATGACCATCGCGCCGACAGCCACGGCCAGCTTCACGCCGGTCTGGGTGCCTTGAGCTGCGGCCTCGATAATATTCGCCGGATGCGCGCCGTCCTCGAATGTTTCGGAAACGGTTACATCCTCCATGAGCTTGTCATGTTCGGCGGCTTCCTCCGGATCATCGGGCATGATGATCTTTGCCATCAGAATGCCGCCGGGTGCCGACATGAATGCGGCTGCCAGCAAATAGGGCACGGCCTCGTCACCAAGGAAGGCGGCATATGCGGCCAGGATCGTGCCCGCCACGCCCGCCATGCCAACGCACATCAGCGTAAACAGGCGCGAAGGCGGCAGCGCGGCGAGATAAGGCCGCACCACCAGCGGGCTTTCCGACTGACCGACAAAGATATTGGCCGCGCTGCCCAGTGCCTCAACCTTGCTGATCCCCGTGATCCAGCCGATCGCACCGCCCAGCCACCGGACCAGTCGCTGCATCACGCCCAGATAGTAGAGTATCGAAACCAGCGCGGCGAAGAACACGATCACGGGCAGGGCTGCGATCAGGAAGGTGTTCGCGAAGGGGTTTGTCCCCATCGGTCCGAACAGGGTTTCGATGCCCTGCACCGAATAACCCAGCAGCGCGATCACCCCGTCAGACAGGAACTTGATCACCTGAACGCCGAAATCGGTCCGCAGCACCAGCACGGCCATCAACGCCTGCAAGGCAAAGGCCGCGCCGACGACGCGCAGCTTGATGTTCCTCTTTCCCGAGGAAAGCAGAAAAGCGATGCTAAGGATTGCGACGATGCCGAGCAGGCTGAACAGGATGGAGGTTATGTTGTGTCTCACCGCAGCAAAGGCGGTGCCCCTTCAAGAATATGCCGTTGTGATCCCGAGCGTCGCCCCCGCAGCGACGCTGTATCAGCGCCCATCTAGCGCGCTGGCGCGCTCCACCGCAAGCCGATGTTCGCATGCATGGTGAAACTGCGATGCATCCGGCTTTTCTTTTGCGGGGCGCTCGCTTACCGATTGGACATGAACGACACCGCGAAACCGCAAGAAACGACCGGCCCCAATGCGGCGGCTGCACTGGCCACACCCACGGGGCTGTTTGTCTACATCATCCTGTATGGAGGGATGACGGTGCTCGCCGGGGTCGTCGCGTTCAAGCAGGTGCAATTGTGGCCCAGCAACCTTGCGGTGGAAGCGGGCATTTTTCCGTTCCTGCTGCTGGTGGTGATCACCAGCACCATTGCCCAGCTTTACGGGCAAAGGCTGGCTAACCGGCTGATCTGGATCGGTTTCCTGCCCTTGGCGCTTTCGGCGGCGCTCATCTACCTTGTTCTGTCGCTTCCCGCATCGCCCGAGATGCTGGAATTCCGCGCCACCGATCTTGCCGCATTCGAGACGGTGCTGGGTCAGACCCCGCGCATCCTGATGGCGGGGCCTGCCGCCTACATCACATCGCTGCTGCTCAACGTCTGGATCTTTTCGAAGCTACGCGGCAGCGGCGAAGCCACCACCGTCGGCCTGATGATCCGCGGCGCAATCGCATCGGCGCTCAGCCAGGCGGTGGATTCGATCATTTTCGTGACGCTCGCTTTCTACGGCGAATTCGACATCACCAATCTTTTGATCGGGCAGGTGCTGGCCAAGGTCACGCTCAGCTTCGTGCTGGTGCCGTTCCTGATCACCTTCGGCGTCAAAGCCGCCGAATGGCTTGATTCCCGCGAGGCTTCGCCGGCGAAGGTCTGAACAGCCTATTGCCGATAAGCCACACGCACAGAGCCCCACGGCGGCAAAGCCGCTGAGACGATGCATCAGGCATTATGGGGATTGGTGCGGTCGAGAAGACTCGAACTTCCACGGCCTTTCGGCCACAACGACCTCAACGTTGCGCGTCTACCAGTTCCGCCACGACCGCACTCGGGTTTCCGGGGGCGCTAGGCGCTCCCCCTCGGTAGGAGCGCGCCACTAGCAAGGGGGCATGATGCGCGCAAGAGCTTTGATGGCTTGCCCGAAAATAGCGCCTTCACCCCGGCTCGGTTGAGGATTGCCGGCCCGACTGTCCTGCTTTGGGACCGGGTTACCGATGTGCTTGTAAGAATGGTAAATCCGGCGGAAACCATTTGGCATGAGCATTGCCGCCGCCCTTCTGATTTTCGCACAAGCCAGCGCCCCTGTCGTGGCGCAGGCGCCTGCACCGCAGCCGACTGCGATCGCCACCGTGCAGGCAAGCGTAAGGGTGCTGCGCCCGGCGCGGATCAGCGTGGCTCAAGTTGTCGAAGATGCGCCCGAAGGCCAGCAGCGCGATCATTCGGTGCAACGCGGACGCGATGCCGCTGGCACAGTCTGGATCGAATTCAGCTAAGAACTGTTGCCTAAAGGCGCGTCAGTTCGGCGACCAGCCGATTTCCGCAGCCTTCGCCGAAACCGGAATATCCGTCACCGCCTCGGTAACATTGAGCGTTTCACCGGGGGCAAGCTCCCGCTTCGACGGGACGACCACCCAGCTGTAGACATTCTTGTTCCGCTCGTCCCGGAACACGATCAGCAGGCTCGGCACGCTGACGCTTTCTGCGCCGGTGTTGCGGATGTTGCCGCGCACTTCGAAGATTTCCTCACCCGATTCGAGTGTCACCTTGCGTTGCTGCGCGGCGGGGAAGTCGAGTTCGAGACTGGCGGGTTGAATGCCGAAAGTCGGGCGGGTCACAGGGAACCAATCGGGCAGGCCATAATAATTGACCGCAACCACCGTTCCAGACGCCAACAGCGCGAACGCGGCTGCCGCGATCGTCCACATCTTCAGCGAGTTGCGGCGCCGCGTGAACGGCGGGCTGTAGTCGAACTGCGATGCCCCATCGTCATATTCATCGTCATCGGAATAGACCGGATCGTCAGCCATGTCGGCGCCATGCCCGGCAAGCGGATCGGCATCGGAGCCAAACGCTTCGTCAACCGGAGGATCGTCCTGCAGATCAGGTTCCGGGCGACTTGGAGGAGGCGCGCTTGTCACTCCCAAGCCCTGCTTGAAGGCCTTTGCAGCGATCCCGTCAGTCGCAGCTGCTTCCCCCGATGTTTCGGGCCGGTCCTGCGTGCGCCAATGGCTGACCGAAGGGGTCGCACCTGATGTCGCCGCAGGTTCTGCTGCAGAAGGTGGCGGGGGCGGAGGGGGCGGAGACGGCGGAGGAGATGCAGCTTCCACCTTCGGCTTCGCATCTGCTCGCTCCTTCAGCTCGAGCGGTGCGGCTTCCTGAAACCAGCTGTGTTTGCACTTGGCGCAACGCACGGTTCGCCCGTCAGCGCCAATCGCGGTTTCAGGCACGACATAGCGTGTTCCGCAGGCAGGGCAGGAAATAATCATCGCTCTTATGGCAATAATCAGCGGTTGCCGCCGCACAAGTCCGGCAACGACACAGTGAGGCGAATCGGGCAATTTTTCCCCAGTGGAGCGCATCAACACCGGTCAGAAAGGCGGATTCATGGCGATAGCGCACGTCTTGGGCTTTCCCGATGGCAGGCGCGCTGATAAGTGCGCGCCATGACCGACAGGCCGGCAGAAATCGTGGAATTCGACAATGTCGGCTTGCGTTACGGCACCGATCCTGAGGTGCTTAGCGATCTCAGCTTCACGCTTTTCCCCGGCAGCTTCTACTTTCTCACCGGTGCCAGCGGCGCGGGCAAGACCAGCCTTTTGAAGCTGCTGTATCTCGCACAGCGACCTTCGCGGGGCGCAATCAGGATGTTCGGCAAGGACATGATCACCCTGCCACGCACCAAGCTGCCCGATTTCCGCCGTCGCCTTGGCGTGGTGTTCCAGAACTTCCGGCTGGTGCAGCATCTGTCCGCTTTCGACAATGTCGCGCTGCCGCTGCGGCTTGCGGGGACGGATGAGACCCGCGTCGTGAAGGCCGTATCGGATATGCTCGACTGGGTCGGACTGTCGCACCGGGCGCATGCGATACCGGCAACGATGTCCGGTGGCGAACAACAGCGCGTCGCCATTGCCCGCGCCGTCATTGCAAGGCCGCAAATGCTGATCGCCGACGAGCCGACAGGTAACGTCGATCCGGACATGGCGCTGAAACTGTTGCGCCTGTTCGAGGCGCTCAACAACAGGGTCGGCACCACAGTCATCGTCGCCACGCACGATGTGCATCTGCTCAAGAAAGTGCCCGACTCGCTGATCATGCGGTTGCAGAACGGGCGGCTGTCCGATCCGACCGGTGCGCTGCGCTATCCTCCGCGGCCGACGCCCAAGCCTTCACCCCGCCCGGCATCAAAGGGGCAGGCATGAACACGCCCCCGCTTCCGGAAGAACAGACTGCCGATGCAGCGGCCCCAGCGCGGACGAGGAGCGCCAGCCTGCTGCCTCAGGGGCGGTTCGCGGGGCCTATTCCCTGGGTAATCGCCATCCTGATCGCACTGGTGGTGATCGCCGCGGCGGGCGGATTGTCACTGCGCAATCTAGCCGAAAATGCCCGCGCCGACTTGGCTGGAGCAGTGACCGTGCAGATTGTCGAAGCCGATCCGGAAGTAAGGCAGACGCGGGCTCAGGCTGCCGCTGACGCCCTGGGCGATCATCCGCTGGTCACCTCGGTGCGGATCGTGCCTGAGCAGGAACTGGTCGCCTTGCTGGAGCCATGGCTCGGTTCAAGCGCCGCGAGCGAAGACGTGCCGATCCCGGCATTGATCGACGTCGAACTGTCACGCAGAGCCAGCTCGAGCGAAATTGCGCAATTGCAGGCAGCGCTCGTCGAAGCCGCGCCGGGAGCGAAGATCGACGCGCAATCGGATTGGCTGCGCCCGGTCTATGACGCACTGGCAGCATTGCAGTATCTGGCGCTTGCGCTGATCGTGCTGGTCAGCTTCGCAACTGCGGCCGCAGTTTGGCTTGCGGCCCGCAGCGCCTTTGCCAATCACCGCGACACGGTGGAGATCATCCATCTGCTCGGTGGTACGGACGAACAGGTCACGAGCATCTTTCAACGTTCGGTTCTGCGCGATGCGGCCTTCGGATCAGTTGTCGGCTTGCTGCTCGGGCTTGCTGCGGTATGGGTGCTGGGCCAGCAATTCGCGGCGCTCGACAGCGGCATGGTCGGCGGCGGTAACCTGGGCATTGGCGACTGGATGCTGATTGGAGCGATCCCGCTTGCCGGAGTCATGCTCGCGCTCGTCACCGGCCGGATCACAATCGGCTTTGCGCTGAAATCGATGTTGTAGAATAATGGCGTTCTTCAGATACAGTTTTGCGGCTGCAGTTCTGGCTTGGGCACTGGGCTTCCTGTGGTTCACGGTAACCCTGCCACAACCCGCCGATGACATCGCGACGGATGCCGTGATCGTCCCAACCGGCGGACCGGGCCGGATCGCGCAAGGGCTGTCGGTGCTCGACGCCGGGCTGGCGTCCAAGATGCTGGTCACCGGGGTCGATCCCGAAGTCACCCCGGCCGAATTCGCGGTCCAGTTCGAAGTCGATCAGGCACTGATGGATTGCTGTGTAACGCTGGGCTTCGTCGCGGTGGACACGCGCAGCAATGCCACGGAAACCGCCGATTGGGTGGCTGCCAATTCGGTGCGGTCGCTCCGGCTCGTCACCACCGATTGGCACATGCGGCGTGCCGCGGGCGAGCTTGATCGCACCCTGCCCGCCAATGTCGAGGTCATCCGCGATGCGGTGCCTTCGCACCCCAGCCTCGCCAGCCTGTTTCTTGAATATCACAAATTGCTCGCCAGTTGGGGTGCAGACCTGTTCGGTTATTGAGGGCATCAGTGGCGTTTTTGCGCAGCCTTGTCTTTTACCCGCTCTTCTACGGGTTCAGCGCGGTTCTGGTGGTGGCATCGGTGCTGGCGATCCCGCTCGGGCGCGACCAGCTAAAGAAGATCGTCGCGCTTTGGGGCAGGTGGCACCATTGGTGCGTCGAGCGCATTCTCGGTATCCAGATCCTCCAGCACGGCAGCATACCCGACGAACCTGTGCTGATCGCGGTCAAGCACGAAAGCTTCTTCGAAGCGATCGACATGCCGCGTCTGTTCAGTTTTCCGACCGTTTTTGCAAAGCGTGAGTTGTTCCTCATTCCCGGATGGGGGTTCTCTGCCCGGGTCTATGGCCTTGTCCCGGTGGCGCGAGACAAGGGCGCAAGGGCGCTGCGCGAGATGATCGCCACAGCGAGATTGAGGATCAGCGAAGGGCGCCCGCTCGTCATCTTTCCCGAAGGGACGCGGGTGGCGCATGGCCAACAGCCGCCGCTGCAATCGGGCTTTGCCGGTATTTACAAACTGCTGGGGCTTCCCGTCGTGCCGATCGCGGTCAACAGCGGGCCGACCTATCACCGGCTGATCAAGCGTCCCGGCACCATCACCTATCAGGTCGGCGAAACCATTCCCGCAGGCCTCCCGCGAGAGGAGATGGAACGCCGGGTGCATCAGGCCATCAACGTGCTGAACGAACAAAGCAGCATACCGGAAAACGGATTGCCCGCCGGGGCTTGACGCCTAACCGTGATCGGCGCGCCCGAAATCGGGCCGGTCGTCGTCCTGCCCTTCCTCGATCACCTGCCGCCGGATCGCCCGGGTGCGGCTGAACAGATCGTGGAGCGTCTCCCCATCACCCGAACGGATCGCGCGTTGCAGCGCCGTCAGGTCTTCGGTGAACCGGCCCAGCATTTCCAGCACCGCGCTCTTGTTGTTGAGGAAGACATCGCGCCACATCACCGGATCGGATGCGGCAATGCGGGTGAAATCGCGGAAGCCACCGGCGGAATATTTGATGACTTCGCTGCGGGTCACTTCCTCAAGATCGCTGGCGGTGCCGACGATGGTGAAGGCGATGAGGTGCGGGATGTGGCTGGTCACCGCCAGCACCAGATCGTGATGCTGCGGGTCCATGATCTCGACTTTCGCGCCCAGCCCGCTCCAGAACGCGCTCAAGGCCTCGACCGCTTGCGGATCAGCCCCATCGGGCGGCGTCAGAATGCACCAGCGGTTGACAAAAAGACTGGCAAAGCCCGCTTCCGGCCCGCTTTGCTCGGTCCCCGCCACCGGGTGCGCCGGGATGACGTTGCGGCCCGGCAGGACGGCAGCCAGTGTCTCGGCCACGCTTTGCTTTGACGATCCGACATCGCTGATGATCGCCTGCGCGGGAAGCGCTTCGGCAATCGCGGCTGCGGCATCGCCCATCGCACCGACAGGCACGCACAGGATCACCAGATCGACATCGCTTACCGCTTCGGCCGGGCTTTCGCAGACGGTCTGGACGAGCCCGCGCTCGCTCGCGACGGCGCGCACATTCGGATTGGCATCAAAGCCGCGCGTTTCGATTTCCGGCGCACGTTCGCGCAGGGCCAGCCCGATCGACCCGCCCAGCAGGCCAAGCCCGATGATGGCTACCCGTGCGATCCTCATGCGCTTTCCCCGCACAGGCTGCGCAGGCAGGCGATCACCTTGTCCATGTCGGCGCTCTTCCCGATGGTAATGCGCAGCGCATTGGGCAGCCCCTGCCCCGGAAGGTGGCGCACCGCATATCCTGCCTCGGCAATCGCGCCCAGCGCGGTTTCAGCCGAGAGTTCGCCGTTGAATTCGACCAGCACGAAATTCGCCTCACTCGGCACGGCAACCAGCCCGTGATTGCCCAAAGCTTCAATCGCGGCAACGAAGCGGGCGCGCTCGGCGGCGTTGTGAGTGCGGCTTGCCACGACGAAATCCTGATCGCCCAGCGCCGCCAGCGCCGCCTTCTGGCCGCTGGTGGTGACATTGAACGGCCCGCGGATCCGGTTCAGCACGTCGATCAGCCCCGGCGCGCCGGTGGCCCAACCGATGCGTTCGGCGGCAAGGCCGTAAATCTTCGAAAAAGTGCGCGTCACCAGCACGTTGTCGTGCCGCGCCGCAAGCTCGAAACCCACGCGCTGATGCGCAGGATCGACATATTCGCCATAGGCCTCGTCGATCACCAGCAGCACGTCCGCGGGCAATCCGGCGTGCAGCCGCACGACCTCATCCGGCGCGATCCATGTGCCGGTCGGATTGTTCGGATTGGCGAGGAAGACGACCTTGGTCCGCTCGCTCACCGCGGCAAGCAGGGCATCGACATCGGCTGTGTGATCGCGATCAGGCGCCTCGACCGGATCGGCGCCGCAGCGCCTTGCCGCGATATCGTAGACGGCGAAGGAATTGGCGCTGAACAGCACCTCGTCCCCCGCTCCTGCAAACCCCTGTGCCGCAAGGTTGAGCAATTCGTCCGAACCTGTCCCGCACACGATCCGTGCCGGGTCGAGCCCGTGTAATTGCGCAATCGCGGCCCGCAGCGCCTTGGCATCGGGATCGGGATAGCTGGCAGCCTCCCCCCGTGCGCTTTCCAGCGCGGCGAGTGCCGCAGGGCTCGTCCCCAGCGGGTTCTCATTGGCGGACAGCTTCACCAGCGCACGACCATCGCTCGCGGTCGATTTACCGGGAACATAGGCGTGGATGCCGAGGATATAGGGCTTGGGGGCTGGCTTTGTCGTCATGGAGAGCGGCGGAATAACGACAAAGGCGCGGCAAATACAGCCGGAAAAGCGCGGCAATGCGCAGCGCGATTGACACGGGCGCGGCCTTTCCCCACTTCGCCGGGAAAATGAAAGCGCCATTCGCCTCGAACCTCTACGCCATTCCGCAGGCTCTCCCGCTCGATAGCGGGCAGGCGCTCGAAGCCGCGCAGGTCGCTTATGAGACCTATGGCAATCTGGCCGCCGACAAATCGAACGCGATACTGATCTGCCACGCTTTGACCGGCGATCAATATGTCGCGAGCGAACATCCGATCACCGGCAAGCCGGGCTGGTGGGAACGGATGGTCGGTCCGCGAAAGCCGATCGACACGGACAGGTATTTCGTCATCTGCGCCAATGTCATCGGTAGCTGCATGGGATCGACCGGCCCGGCCAGCATTTCTCCTGACGGACAGCCTTTCGCGATGCGGTTTCCCGTCATCACCATCCGCGACATGGTGCGCGGACTGGTGGCACTGCTCGACGGGCTCGGGATTGAACGGCTGCACGCGGTCGTGGGCGGCAGCATGGGCGGAATGCAGGCGCTGAGCCTCGCCGCCAATTGGCCCGAACGCGCCGCACGAGTGCTGGTGATCGCTTCGACAGCGCGCCATTCGGCGCAGAACATCGCCTTCCACGAAGTCGGACGACAGGCGATCATGGCCGACCCGGCGTGGGCAGACGGGGATTACTACGCCTCTGACGCGCGACCCGACAACGGCCTCGCCGTGGCGCGCATGGCGGCGCATATCACCTACCTTTCCGAAGAAGGGCTGACCGAGAAATTCGGACGGCGACTGCAGGACAGGGACGCCAAGAGCTTCGGTTTCGACGCCGATTTCCAGGTCGAAAGTTATCTCAGATACCAGGGCAGCGGGTTTACCCAGCGGTTTGACGCCAATTCGTACCTCTACATCACGCGGGCGATGGATTATTTCGACCTGGCGGAGGAGCATGGCGGCAAGCTGGCGGACGCGTTTGCCGATAGCCGCGCGCGCTTTTGCCTCGTCAGTTTCGACACCGACTGGCTCTATCCGACCGCCGAAAGCCGCCACATCGTCCACGCCCTGAACGCGACGGGAGCCAAGGTCAGCTTCGTCGAGCTTTCCGCGCCGCACGGTCACGACAGCTTCCTGCTCGAGCATGAACAGCTCGATCGCGTGGTGAAGGGGTTTGTCGAATGACATCCCGGCCTTCCACCCTCCGCCCCGATCTCGCGGCCATCGCCGCGCATGTCGCCCCAGGCAGCCGGGTGCTTGATATCGGTTGCGGGGACGGCGCGTTGATGGCCGAGCTGGAAAGCGCGAGCCGATGCGATGCGCGGGGCATGGAACTGGATGGCGCACTGGTCGAACGCTGCGTCGCGCGCGGGCTTTCGGTGGTGCAGGGCGATGCCAATGTCGATCTGGCCGATTACCCCGACAAGGCGTTCGATTTCGCGGTGCTCAGCCAGACCCTGCAGACGGCGACGCGGCCCGATGCGATGCTCGACGAGTTGCTACGGGTCGCTGACAAGGCCTTTGTCTCTTTCCCCAACTTCGCCCACTGGCGCACCCGCGCAGCCTTGATGTTCGGCGGGCGGATGCCCGTGACGCGTGCGCTGCCCGTCAGCTGGTACGAAACCCAGAACATCCACCACGTCACCGTCGAGGATTTCCGCGATCTTGCCCGCGCAAAGGGCGCCAAGATCGAACGTTCGTGGTTCTTCGCGAATGAGCGCGCCATTTCACCCCTCGGGGCAAACTGGCGCGCTGAATTCGCTGTGTTCGAGCTGAGCCGTTAGGCCGCCCGATCAGCCTTCGCGGTGGATGCCGCAGATCTTGTGGCCGTCCGGATCGAGGAAGTAGCACAGGTTCATCACGCCCATGCTGCCGGCGCGCGGGCCCGGCGGGTCTTCGACGCTGGTGCCGCCATTTGCCACCGCCACATCGTGCAGCTGCTTGACCTGTTCAAGGCTGTTGCACTTGAAGCCGATGGTCGAACCATTGGCGACACTTGCCGGCTCTCCGTTGATCGGTTCGCTGATCGAGAACGTGCTGCCATCATGGATGTAGAACAGCCGCGTGTGGCCGGTCGCGTTGACATTGACGAAGGGTTCGCCCGCACCCAGCACGCCAAGCACGGCGTTGTAGAAGGCCTTTGACCGCTCGATATCGTTCGAGCCGATCATCACATGATTGAGCATTGCAGTTCTCTCCTCTTGAGGGTTGGTGTGAGGGAAGTAGGGGCAGGCGCGGCTCTCCACAAGCGAACATCTGAGAGTTTCGTAGCCACGGGTTCATCTGCCGCGCTATAGGGCAAGGCATGATCATTTCGCTTTCCGCCGCGCTCGCCCTTGCGCTGCAATCCGCACCCGTCGCTGCGCCGCCTGCCAGCGGCGCCGAGCCCCAGTCCGCGCCGATTGCATCGCTCGACGAATTGCCGATCGAACAGGCCACCGGGCCGCGCTGTGCCATCGCCTTCGCGGTTGTCAGCCGCTGGCAGAAATCGGGCGATCCGCGCGGTGCGAACTATGCTGATCTCGAAGCCGCCGGGGGCCGGGAATTCTTCGTGCAAGCCATGGCCGTATTGATGGATGCAACCGGAATGACGCGCGAGCAAATGTCCGCTCTGGCGTTTTACGAGGTCGGCCAGCTCGACAATCCCGATGGTGAAAAACGGCTTGCCGCGATGATGCCCGCCTGCCTGCTGCTGAAGCAGTCTGCCGGGCTTTAGCAACGCTGGATTCGCCCAGCGAATTCGGGCAATGGAACCGTCACGATGTGGCAGCTTTACCAATTCCCCCTGTGTCCGTTTTCGCGCAAGATCAGGCTCCTCATGGGCGAGAAGAACGTCGCCTATGAACTGGTGCGCGAAGATCCATGGGCCGCGTCCGATCACTTCCACAATCTCAACGCTGCCGGGACGACGCCGGTGCTGGTCAATCAGGAAAAGGGCATTGTCCTGGCTGACAGCCGGGCGATTGCCGAATATCTCGAAGAGACGGTCGACAAGTCGCCGATGATCAACGGCACGGCGACGGGCCGGGCCGAGATTCGCCGTCTGGTCGCGCTGTTCGACGAGAATTTTTACGCCGATGTCACCGCGCCGCTGCTGCTTGAGCGGATGAAGAAGCGGATCGTCTACAAACAGCCGCCCGACAGTCGCGCGCTGCGCAACGCGATGCGCATGGCGCACGGCCACCTCGATTACATGGACTGGCTGATCGACAACCGCCCATGGCTTGCCGGATCGACGATGAGCATGGCCGATCTTGCCGCCGCCGCGCAGATCAGCGTCGCCGATTACCTCGGCGGGATCGACTGGACCGGGCACGAACAGACGCGCGGCTGGTACGCCGTGTTCAAGAGCCGCCCGAGCTTCCGCCCGCTGCTGTCCGAGCGCATGGACGCGATCAAGCCGCCGGATCATTACGCGCAGGTCGATGCCTGAGGTGTTACAGTGAACCGGGTGTTTTGGAAATATTCGTGATCCCTCCAAGAGCCTGAAAAACAAACGGAAAAGTTGCCGCCAAAGCTTTCCTTGTGTGACCTTTCGATCGACCCTGCCAGATGCGCGAAAAAGAAGGGGTGAACGGAACATTCTCCCGGTCTAGGACATTGCCCCGAAGTAGGAAAATGATCCGCCGCGACCGGAGAGAGAGCAGATGACCGACGATCCCCGCAGCCTGACCGAAGAAGAATGGCGCCAGCGCCTCAGCGCCGAGCAATTCCACATCCTGCGCGAAGCGGGGACGGAGCGCGCCTTCACCGGCAAATACGACAAGTTCTACGAAGACGGCGAATACATGTGCGCCGCCTGCGGCACCCGCCTGTTCATCAGCGCGGCGAAGTACAACAGCGGCTGCGGCTGGCCCGCCTTCACCCGCCCCGCCGATGACGACACGATCGAGGAACGGCGCGACACTTCATACGGCATGATCCGCACCGAAGTGCTTTGCGGCAATTGCGGCAGCCATCTGGGCCATGTGTTCCCCGACGGACCTCCGGCAGAGGGCGGCCTGCGCTATTGCATCAATTCGGCCGCGCTCGAATTTGCCCCCGAAACCGGATCGGACGGTTCCTAGCGGCGCCGGACGGACCGCTGGGCAGGCTTGATGGGGACATTGTGCAAGCGCTTGTTCACGCGGGGTTAGAACTCGCCTATGCATGGGCAGTCCTCTTGCAGGATGCGCAATTCAGGTACCACAGCAATCAATGTCTAAACGAGGCGACAGCCTTCAGAACAAGGGCAAGCGTGGCTCGCGCCGCGCCGCCGCCGAACGCGCCGCCAGCGCAAACGGGACGAGCAAGATGAAGCTGGCCCGTGATGCAAGCGGCGCCCGAGGCCCCTCCGGCCCGCCATCGCCCTTGTGGAAATGGACGAAGCGGCTGGCGATCTGGGGCACGGCAGCAGCGGTGCTGGGCGCGATCTTCCTCGCCTTTGCGGTGGGCTTTGCCGCGCAATCGATCCCCAGCTTCTACCAGTTGAAGGCGACCCAGACCGGGCAGACCATTCTGGTGCGCGCCCGCGACGGCACGGAAATCGTCGAAATCGGGCCAAGCTTTGGCGAATGGCTGGAGCATGACGAAATCCCGCTGAACATGCGCAACGCGATGATCGCGGTGGAGGACAAGCGGTTCCATTCGCATTTCGGGGTCGATCCGATCCGCACCACCGGGGCCATCGTCGAAGGCTTCATGGGCACGCGTTCGCGCGTTGGCGGCACCTCCACCATCACGCAGCAGCTGGCCCGCAACCTGTTCCTGTCATCCAACCGCACGGTTGACCGCAAGGCGCGCGAGGCGGTGCTGGCGATGGCGCTCGAATGGAAATTCTCGAAGGAGCAGATTCTCGAGCTGTATCTCAACAAGGTCTATTTCGGCGGCGGCGCCTATGGCGTAGACAGCGCCAGCCGCAAGTTCTTTAGCCATCCGGGGACCGATCTTTCCGTGGCCGAAGCCTCGATCATCGCCGGGCTGGTCAAGGCACCCAGCCGTTATTCCCCCACCGCCGATGTGCAGGCCGCCGTTGACCGCGCGCAGGTGGTGCTGCGGCTGATGCAGGAACAGGGCTACATCACGCAGGAACAGGCATCGGTCGATGTCGATACGGTCGAACTGAAGCAGCAATCGGGCCAGAATTCGGTGCGCTATTTCACCGATTGGGCGCTGCCGCAGCTCGACATCCTCCTGCCCGAAACCAATGCCCCGCTGGAAGTGTGGACCACGCTCGACATCGGGATGCAGCGCGCCGCGACCGCCTCGATTGATGCCAATACGCCTAAAGGTGCGCAGGGTGCGCTCGTCAGTATCGACCGGGATGGCGCGATCCTCGCGCTGGTGGGCGGCACCGATTACGTCGAAACCAATTTCAACCGCGCCACCAATGCGATGCGCCAGCCGGGGTCTTCGTGGAAACTGTTCGTGTTCCTCGCCGCGCTAGAAGCGGGCTACACCCCCGATGACAGGGTGGTGGATACCCCGGTGACGATTGACGGGTGGAGCCCACGCAATTCCAATGGGCGCAATGTCGGCGAAACCGATCTGCGCACCGCCTTTGCCTATTCGATCAACACGGTCGCAGCGCAGCTGGGCAATGAAGTCGGATTTGGCACGGTCGCGTCGATGGCGCGGCGGTTCGGCATCAGCACGCCGGTATCGACTTTCCCGTCGATGGTGCTGGGTTCGTCCGAGGTGCGGCTGCTCGAAATGACCCGCGCCTTTGCCGCGATCTCCGCCGGGGGCAAGGGAGTGGAGCCCTATGGCATCACCAAGGTGGTGACTGCTGACGGCGAAACGATCTACGAACGCGAGGCTCCGCGAGAATCCCAGCTTGTGCCCGAATATGTTGTCGCCGGGATCACAGATCTGTTGCAGGCGGCGGTGCAGACCGGAACGGGCCGCGCGGCCCAGATTGGGCGGCCGGTGGCAGGCAAGACGGGGACGACCTCTTCGAACAAGGACGGCTGGTTTGTCGGCTTTTCCAGCGGCATCACCACGGGCGTGTGGATGGGCCGCGACGATGCCAAGGCCGTGCCCGGATTGCAGGGCGGGCGCGCTCCGGCGCAGGCCTTTGCCGCCTATATGCGCTATGCGGTGAAGGATCGTGCGGTGGTGGAATTCAACACCGAACTGAACCTGCCCGAATGGCAATTGGAACCCGATGAAGAGGCATTGTTCGGCGATCCGGACGATTACTACTTTATCGACGAACAGGGCAATCTGATCGAGCCGGGCCGGCGCGAGGTGCCTCGCGGAGGCGGTAATGCGCCTTTCGACGTGCAGGGCGAACGCGGCGGTGGCGGCCTTGTCCCGGTGGAGGAGCCGCCCAAGGCGGTGAGCGACGATTTCCTCGAGCAGGCGATCGGTGCGCCGGTCGGTGGTGATCCGCCGCCACGCCAGCCGCCCCGCCCAAGGCCCTCGTCCAGCCCGCCATAGGTTTGACGGAATGACCTAAGAAAAAGGCCCCGGAGCAAATCGCTCCGGGGCCTTTTCTCTTGTGCCTTGCGGCCGTCGCTATCAGCGCAGACGCACCGGGACGAAGCGCGGCGGCGCGCCACGACGCTGGATCCGCAGGAGCACGGCATCGCGTCCTTCTTCCTGCGCCGCATTGATCTGTTCGCGCAGGGCAGCGATGGTGGTGACTTCCTGATAGTTCGCGGACAGCAGGATGTCGCCGCGCCGCAGACCCTTGGCAGCGGAGTCCGAATTGGGATCGACCGCTCCGATCACCAGACCCTTGGTATCGGCAGGCACGCCAAGGCTGCGCGCGATCTGCGGGTTCATCTCGATAACCTGCAGGCCCAGCTTTTCGGCGATCACATCGTCCATCTGCTCCGGGTTCATCGGCTCTTCGGCGTCCGGATCAAAGGTTTGCGCCTGTTGCGCCAGTTCGGCCTCGCTCGGGCGCTTGCCCAGCGTGGTGTTGATCGTCAGCCGACGGCCTTCGCGCAGCACTTCGACAGGCACGCTTTCACCCGGCGCGAGATTGGCGACAAGGAAGGAAACCGTCTGGTCGGACGAAACCTCACGGCCATTGACCGACACGATGATGTCGCCCGCCTTGAGCCCTGCGCGCTGCGCCGGGCTGTCTTCGGTCACGACCTGCACGATTTCGCCGCGATTGCGCTGAAGCCCCAGCGAAGCGGCCAAATCGTCATTCATCGGCTGCAGGTTCACACCCAGGTAGCCGCGCTCGATTTCCTGGCCCTTGCGCAGTTGCTCGACGATCGGAGCGGCGATTTCGGCGGGGATAGCAAAGCCGATGCCCACGCTGCCGCCCGAAGGCGAGAAGATCGCGTTGTTGATACCGATCACATTGCCGCGCATGTCGAACAGCGGACCGCCGGAGTTGCCGCGGTTGATGCTGGCGTCGGTCTGGATGTAGCGGTCATAGGCACCGCCCTGGCCGGTGTTGCGATAGACCGCCGAAACGATCCCCGAAGTCACCGTTCCGCCAAGGCCGAAGGGGTTGCCGATAGCGACCACCCATTCACCCACGCGGGTCTGGCTCGAATCGCCGAACTCGACAAACGGGAAGGTGTTGTTCGAACGGATTTTCAGCACCGCGAGGTCCGATGCGGCATCGGCGCCAACCAGATCGGCTTCGTATTCGGTGCCGTCGGGCATGGTGATGGTGATTTCTTCAAGCCGCGCGCGATTGTCGGGCGACACCACGTGATTGTTCGTCACCACATAGCCGTCAGCCGAAATGATGAAGCCCGAACCCAGCGACTGCGCCTCGCGCCGTTGCGGCTGGTTGCCGCCGCCGCGCCGGTTGAACAGTTCGGCAAAGGGCGTGCCTGCAAACGGATTGCGGTTGACCTCTACCGATTGGCGGGTCGCGATGTTGACCACCGCGGGCTGCAATTGCTCGGTAAGGTCGGCAAAGCTCGCAGGCGCGCCTTCGACGGGAACGACCCGGTTCATGACCGCATCGTCGTTCTGGGCGACCTGCGCTCCGGCGGGATAGCCGGTCATCAGCGAAACCGCTGCGCCTCCGACCAGAAGCGCGCTCGTCAGTCCATAAACATAACGCACGTTGTTCACGTCCTCTCGTTCCTTCCATGTCTGAACGCCCGCAGCGGGGCATTCGATTGTGTATCAGCTACGCCGCCATAATGGGGCCAGACGCACTGAACGCTGATTGAACACACGTGTAATCGGTGGACCGGTATCAACGGTTCGTCCGATTGGCGTGTGTCACGCGGATCACCGCACCCCGCGGAACTGGCGCAGATACTCATTGTCGGGCGACAGGATGATCGCGCTGTCACCACGGCCTTCCCCGCGCGCAAAGCTTTGTTCGTAGCTCTGCATTGCGCGGTAGAAATCGTAGAAGCCGGGATCCACGCCAAAGCTGTCGGCATAGATCTTGGCCGCCTCTGCATCGGCTTCTGCCCGGATGATCCGGGCATCGCGATCACCCGCGGCACGGATCGTGCGGGCTTCGCGCTGGCGATCGGATTCCATCCGTTCAAACGCGGATTCGAGCGGGCGGCCTTCGGGAAGGTCGGTACGCTTGATCTGCACATCGATCACCTCGGCCCCGTATTGCCGCGCCTCGCGGTCGAGATTGCGGCGAACCGTGGCCAGCGCCGTACCGCGTTCGGCGGTCAGCATATTGGCAAAGGTGCGGCGGCCCAGCTCCTGTCGCAGGGTGGAGTTGAGGATCGGCTCAAGCGCGACGCGCACGCCATCGGTCGTGCCGGCGCGTTCGATCATCCGCTTGGGATCGACAATCCGGAACCGCGCATAGGCGTTGACGAGCAGACGCTGCTGGTCGTTCGACAGGACTTCCTCGTCCGTCATTTCCAGATCGAGCACGCGCTTTTCGATCCGGCTGATCGATTCGATCAAGGGGATGCGGAAATACAGCCCCGCCGGGTAATCGCTGCCCGGACGATTGACGATGCGGACCGGCTCACCCGTGCGCACCACGACGACCTGCTCTTCCTCGTTCACGACATAGGCGCTCATGAAGAAGCCGAGCACAAGCAATCCGACGGCGATGATCGGCAGGCGGTAATTGTTCCAGAGGTTTTCCATGTTCACTGCCCTCCCCGCCGTGCCGGTTGCGCTTCAGCCGCCGGAGCCGTTGGCGGAGCCGGATTGGCCGCCCTGCGGCGCAATTCAGGAAGCGGGAGATACGGGGTCACGCCCTGCGCTTCGACAATCGTCTTGTCGGTCTGCGCCAGCACGCGCTCCATTGTTTCGTAGTACAGACGCTGGCGGGTCACACCCGGCGCGAGGCGATATTGTTCATAGACCTTGGTGAAGGCTTCGGCTTCACCTTCGGCCTGCGCCAGCACCTGCTGGGCATAGCCGCGCGCCTGGTTGCGCGCCCGGTCTGCGTTCTGTTCGGCCACCGAGACATCGCGGAATGCATCCACCACCGTTGCCGGCGGGTCGGCCTTGGCGATTTCGACACCGACGACCTGCACGCCCGCACCATAGCCGTCGAGCGCTTCCTGCATCCGCTCGCGCACGGCCTGCTGGATTTCGGCGCGCCCTTGCCCGGTGAAGGTTTCATCGAGCGTCTTTTCCGCGACCGAAGCGCGCATTGCCGCCTCGGCGACTTCGTTCACGGTCTCTTCGGGCTGTTCCAGCCGATATTTGAAATCGCGCAGATCCTTGATCCGCCAGCGCACGATGTAGCTGAGATCGACAAGGTTCTGATCGCCCGTCAGGATCAGCTTTTCACCCGAACCCGCCGGAATCTGAACGGCGCGCACGCCTTCGACATCTTCGATCGAAACGGTTTCGATCGGATACGGCCCGGTGAAATGCAAACCCTGATCCAGCGTGCGGGTGTATTTGCCCAGCGTCTTGACCGTGGCGTTTTCGCCCGGCTCGACCAGATGCACGCCCGTCGCCAGATACCACAGCGCAACGACGCCCGCGATCAGGATCGGGGTCCAGCTCCCGCCGCCGGGGCGTTCGGGGACACGGAAACCGCCGCCACCGCCGCCACCTGCGAGACGCGGCCCCTCGGGTCCGCGGTTCTTGAATATGTCCTCGATGCTGGCGGATCGGCGTCCGCCCGGTTTCTGACTGCCACCGCCGCCCGGCAACCACGGGTTGCGCGGGCCATCGCCGCCGTCAGAGCCCGATCCTTCGCCCGTCGGCGTATCATCGCCACCCGAAGAATCGTCGCCTCCGCCATTCGAAGGCTTGCCCCAAGGATTCTTGCCAGCCATCGCCAGCCCGAAATTCTGTCTGAAACCGTCCAACATTCGCATATCACCCTTATAGGAATGCAAATTGCGGAAAAACAGGGGTTGGCGCGGTGAATTTGCTGCTAGAGGGCACGCGTTATGAACAAGGATGACAATTCCCCTCTGAGCGCGGCCGAGGCCGAGGCGCTGATCCGTTCGAAACTGCCCGTCGAAATCCACGGCCGCCTGCGTTCGGCGCGGATCACGGAAAGACGCGCGGTTGTCGTGGCCGAGGCGGGTGATCTGGGCGCAAAGGCGCGGCAGGAACTTGAAGGGCTGATCGAGCAATCGCTGATCGCGCTGGACGAAGTCGACGAAGCGCGCGTCGCGCTGATCGCGGATCGCCGCCGCCGGATGATCATTGCGGTGGGATCGGGCAAGGGCGGCGTCGGCAAATCCACGCTGACCACCAATCTCGCGGTGGCGCTGGCACGGATGGGGCGCAAGGTCGGCGTGATCGACGGCGACATCTATGGCCCGTCGCAGCCGCGCCTGCTGGCAACCGAACGCCTGAAGCCCATGAGCGAAGGCGACAAGCTGGTGCCGGTGGAAAGCCCGCACGGGGTGAAGGTGCTGTCGATGGGCAATGTTGTCCCCCCAGGAAAGGCGCTGGCATGGCGCGGGCCGATGGCGGGCAAGGCGCTGGGCCAGCTGGTCGATGCGGCATGGGACGATACCGAATTGCTGCTGATCGATCTGCCGCCGGGCACGGGCGACGTGCAGATTTCCATGATGGCCGATAGCAAGCCCGATGGCGCGGTGCTGGTATCGACGCCGCAAGACCTCGCTTTGCTGGATGCGGCGCGCGCCGGGCAATTGTTCGAAGATGGCGACGTGCCGATCATCGGGCTGGTCGAAAACATGGCCGGATACGCCTGCCCGCATTGCGGCGAGGTGAGCGATCCTTTCGGACAGGGCGGGGTCGAACGCTTTGCCGAGGCGCTGGAAATTCCCTTCCTTGGCCGCGTGCCGATGACCATAGAAACCCGCATCGCCGGTGACGCTGGCAAGCCACCCGCAGCGGGCGATGGCGAAGGGGCCGCACCTTTCCTTGCGATCGCGGAAAAGCTGGATCGCTGGATCAAGACCGGAAAGCTCTGAACCGATGCAGATCACACGCCGGGGATTGGTGACGGGGGCCGCTGTTGGCGGCGGCCTGCTGGTGGCGTGGTGGTTCATGCCGCGCAGCTATCCCAACCCGCTGGCTCCGGCGCAGGGCGAACACCTGTTCGACGCATGGATCAAGATTGCCGAGGATGGCGTCGTCACCGTGGCGGTGCCGCAGCTGGAAATGGGGCAAGGCATCACCACGCTGTTGCCGCAGATCGTGGCGCAGGAACTGGGCGCGGACTGGCGACAAGTCGCGGTCGAGCCGGCTCCGGTCGCGGCGGCCTATGCCAATGTTCCGCTGGCGCGGCGCTGGGCCGATCTGTGGGAGCCTGTGGCCGCCGGCCTGTCGGATGATTTCGACGCGATGCAGGCGGAACGCTTTGCCCGCTCGAGCCGGTTTGCCGCCACCGCCGACGGCACTTCGATCGCCGCCTATGAAATGCCGTGCCGCGAAGCCGCGGCGGCAGCGCGTGCGATGCTGGCAGAGGAAGCCGCGTCGCGCTGGGGCGCGAACTGGGAAGAATGCGAGGTCGAAAACGGCATCGTGCGCTGGGGAGACAAGAGCGCGACTTTCGGCGAACTGGCCGAAGGCGCAGCCACCCGCTCACCGCCCGATCCCGCGCCGATCCGGCCCGAACCGCCGCGCGCCGACCTGACGGCCCCGGCTAGCGACGGCGAAACCGCCGCGCCCGATTTTCCGCGCATCGACCTGCCGTCAAAGGTCGACGGCAGCTTCACCTTTGCCAGCGACGTCCGCCTGCCGGGCATGGTCTTTGCCGCGATCCGGCACGGCCCCAACAACGGCAGCGAGCTGACCGGCTTCAACGCCGATGCGGCAAAAGGGATTCGCGGCATCGTCGGCGCGGTGAAGACCAAGCGCTGGCTCGCGGTTGCGGCGACGACATGGTGGAGTGCGCAGGCCGCGCTCGACGCGATGGAGCCGCAATTCACCACCGCCTTCCCCGTCGACACCAGCGATATCGACGCGCGGATGGACACGCTGTTGAAAGGCGGAGACAGCTTCAAGATCGCCGAAACCGGCTTTGGCGAAGAGGCGATGACACGGGTCGACATTGCGCGCTGTTACGAAGTCGAACCTGCCCCCGCCGCGTCGCTCGAAACCGCCAGTGCGGCGGCGCGCTATGCCGATGGGCGGCTCGAACTGTGGATCGCATCGCAGGCCCCCGAACAGGCGCGGCGCGCAGCGGCCCGCGCTGTCGGTCTGCCACCAGAGGACGTGGTGCTTTACCCCATGCCCGCAGGCGGCAGCTTCGATGCGCGGCTTGAACACGATCACGCGATTGAGATCGCCCATATCGCCAAGGAGCTGGAACGCCCGGTGCAGCTGACATGGGCTCGGCGCGAGGAGATGATCCACACCCGCCCGCGTGCGCCCTATTACATGCTGCTGGGCGCGCAGCTTTCCGAAGGCGGGAACGGCGCGATCGATGCGCTCAAATGGCGGATCGCCACGCCGCCTTCGAACAGGGAATTCGGTGAGCGCCTGCTCGGCAATCTGACGGCCTGGGCAGCCATCCGCGAATCCGCCGGAAAGAGCGACGCGCTCGCGTGCGAGGGCGCGGTTCCAGCCTATGAACTGCCCAGCGTCACCGTGCGCCACATCCCGGTCGAAACCGGCCAGCCCACCGGGCGGGTGCGCGGAAATTCGCATGTGCCGACAGCGTTCGCGATGGAAAGCTTCATCGACGAAATCGCCAGCGAGCACAGCCGCGAGCCACTGTCGTTCCGCATGTCGATGATGGGCAGCGACATCCGCATGGCCGCCTGCCTGCAACGCGCCGCTTCGATGGCGCAGTGGGCTGGCGGGGTGGATCGCAGCGGTCAAGGCATCGCCTGCCATCGCATCGGCGACGCGGAAACCGGCGGGAGGATTGCCTGTGTCGCCACCGCAAGGCCCGGCGAAGGCGGGGTGCGCGTCACCCGGCTTTCTGCCGCAGTCGATATCGGACGGGTGATCAACCCCGACATCGCCCGCCAGCAGATCGAAGGCGGTCTGCTGTTCGGCCTCGGCATCGCGCTGGGCAATGCGCTCAAGATGCGCGGCGGCCTGCCCGAAGCCTTCGCCTATGCCGATCTGGGACTGCCGACTCTGGCCGAATGTCCCGAGATCGAGGTGGCGTTCGTGGAAAGCTCCGCTCCTCCGGCAGACCCCGGTGAACTCGGCGTCGCGGTGTGTCCTCCGGCGATTGCCAATGCGCTGTTTTCGGCGACAGGCTTGCGGCTGCGGCGTCTGCCCCTACTTTCAAGCGGTCTATGATCCCGATGACTCTCCCCTCGCCAGTCCATGGCCGTAGCTGTCGCCTGCACAAGGCGGGGATACACATGCGCATTCACGCGTTGAGCGCAGCATGACCTGGCAAGCGCAACGCCTCCCCAATGATCATCCGCCGGTAAACAGCGGCTCCATCGGCGTCCTGCTGGTCAATCTCGGCACGCCCGACGCGCCCGATCCGGGTTCGGTGAAGCGGTATCTCAAGCAATTCCTGTCCGATCCGCGCGTCATAGAAATCCCCGCAATCGCGTGGCAGCCGATCCTTCGCGGCATCATCCTGAACACCCGCCCGCAGAAAAGCGCGGCCGCCTATTCCAAGATCTGGACCGACCGGGGATCCCCGCTGGCCGATATCACCGCCAGTCAGGCCGAAGCCATTGCGGCGGAAATGGGCGGTGAGAGCGGGGTCGATATCGTGGTCGATTACGCGATGCGTTATGGCCAGCCTTCGATTGAAAAGCGTCTGGGCGAACTCACCGAGAAGGGCTGCGACCGGATCCTGATTGCGCCGATGTATCCGCAATATTGCGCCGCCACCACCGCGACCGTGTTTGACGAAGTGGCACGCGTCATGGGGCAGATGCGTTGGCAACCCGCGCTGCGGTTCCTGCCACCCTATCACGACGACAACCTCTATCTCGAAGCGCTGGCCGACGATCTTACACGGCAGGTGCGTGGGCTAGATTTCGACCCTGAAGTGATGCTGCTGAGCTTCCACGGAATGCCGATGCGCACGCTCGAAAAGGGCGATCCCTATCACTGCCATTGCCACAAGAGTGCGCGCCTGCTGCGCGAATGGCTGGTGCAGCGCCCCGAATTCGCTGATGTCCGGTTCGAAACCACTTTCCAGTCGCGTTTCGGACCGGCGCAATGGCTTGAACCGGCGACTGACGACACGCTGATCGCCGAAGGCGAAAAGGGCACAAAACGCCTGGTGGTTGCCGCACCCGGCTTTGCCGCCGATTGCGTCGAGACGCTTGAGGAACTCGCGCTCGAAGGGCGCGACGAATTCATCGAGGCGGGCGGCGAAAACTACGCCGTGCTCGATTGTCTCAACGTCTCATCCAGCGGTGTGCAGATGCTGGAAAAGATGATCCGCCGGGAGCTGTCCGGCTGGATCTGATCGACGAGCGGAGTTGGCGGCCTATTTACACTGTGGTAAGTTGCAAATAGCAAACGTATCGTTGAGCCGACCGATAGCGCGATAGAGAGGATCCGATGGCAACCTTGGCCCAGCCTGAAAACGCACCCGCCCCCAAACCTGCAAAGGCTGAAAAGCCGATGACGGCCAATCCGTTTCGCCATTGGAGCGACGGCGTGCCGACCGAAGCGGAGTTGGCGCATATTCCGGGCGAAGCCGGCTGGCCGATTGTCGGCAACACCTTCAAGCAGTTGGCCAACCCCCACGCCTTTACCAAGCGGATGATCGAAACCTATGGCAAGGTTTACAAGACCTATGCCTTTGGCGGGTGGAATGTCGCGCTGATCGGCGCCGAAGCCAATGAGATGGTGCTGTTCAACAAGGACAAGATCTTCTCGTCCGAACAGGGTTGGGGCCCGGTGCTGGACCAGCTGTTCCCGCGCGGGCTGATGCTGATGGATTTCGACCATCACCGGATTGATCGCCGCGCGCTTTCGATCGCGTTCAAGCCGGGGCCGATGCAGCATTATTCGGGCGCGCTCAACAGCGGGATCGCGCGCGAGGTTGCCGGTTGGGAAGGCCGGATGGAATTCTACCCCGCGATCAAGAAGCTGACGCTCGATCTCGCCGCTGACAGCTTCCTCGGCATTCCGTGGGGGCCGGAGGCGGACCGGATCAACACCGCTTTTGTCGACATGGTTCAGGCGTCGGTCGCCCCCGTCCGCCAGCCATTGCCATTTACGAAAATGAAGAAGGGCGTCGATGGCCGCAAATACATGATCGAATATCTGACCCGCGAAACCAACCGTCGCCGGGCCGAAGGCGGCGGGCAGGACATGTTCAGCCAGTTCGCCACCGCCACCCGCGAAGACGGTTCGATGCTGCCGGTGGACGAGGTGGTCGATCACATGAGCTTCCTGATGATGGCGGCACATGACACCATCACCTCCAGCGCGACATCGCTGATCTATTACCTCGCGACCAATCCCCAATGGCAGGAAAAGCTGCGCGAGGAAGTGTTTGCCGTGACGGGCGGGCCTGACGGGGACGGCAATCCGCGACCGCTGACTTACGATGACCTCGCCAAGCTCGACCTTACCGAAATGGCGTTCAAGGAAGCGCTGCGGATGATCCCGCCGGTGCCGTCCATGCCGCGCCGCGCGCTGCGCGAATTCGAATACGGAGGCTATCGCATCCCGGCCGGGCAAATGGTCGGCATCAACATCTACTGGACCCACCATTCGGAAGAATATTGGGACGATCCCTTCACCTTCGATCCGATGCGCTTCACGCCGGACAAGGTGAAGGCGCGGCACAAATACGCATGGGTTCCGTTCGGCGGCGGCGCGCATATGTGCCTTGGCCTGCACTTTGCTTACATGCAGGTGAAGATCCTGCTGGCGCAGCTGCTGCAACGTTACCGCATCGAAGCAGAAGCCGGGTACAAGCCCGACTGGCAGGACTGGCCGATCCCGCAGCCCAAGGACGGGCTGCAAGTGGAGTTCGTGAAGCTCTGACGTTCACAGGCTGCTAATTAGCCGGCAGCGAAACTCTGGCAATGGACAGCCTTTGCCAGAGACTCGCACTGACCGCTTGCCTTGCCATGCTGGCGCCGTCTGGTGTCGCCGCACAGGCTGTCGGCAGCGAACCCGAGGTGATCGAGGGACGTTGCAGCTATTCCGAAGACCTCGCTCCGCTGCTTGAACAGGGGCATGTCTTTATCGAATGCGACCGGAAGGTCATCCGCCGGGCGGGGTCAGAGGCAGAGATCGCGTTCACATACCCCTCGCGGCTGAGGTCGATCGAATTTCGCGGCGGTTTCACCCGCACCGACAGGTTCGAAATTTCCGCCATTCGCCTGCGCTCTCAGCGTGAATGGGCCGAGGCGGAAGGTCAGTGCGAATTTGGGCGGCTCGGCCGTGAGCGGACGAAAGTCACTTGCCTTGTAAAGGACGGCCCGCACTTCTTCCTCGTGAATTTCATCCACGATTCCTGAGGTTTGTCAGAAATCCCAGGCAATGCCGTCCTTTTCCCAGTCGCCATAGCGGGTGGGCGATAGATCGCGCGGTTCGTCTTTCAGCGGATCGACTTTCTTCGGCGCAGGCGGCGGATCATTGGTCCAGTGCGCGGGCTTTTTGAAGGTCTTCGCGGCTTCGGATTTTTCTTTCGTCATACAGGGATATCAATGCGCGTGCTGGCGCTTGGTTTCAACTGCCGCTAACCGCAAGTGCGATGGCTCAACCCACAGGAATTCACGCGCGCCGCGCCGCGCTCAAGATGCTCGATGCGGTGCTGCGCCGGGGCGAGACGCTGGAGCAAGCCGCGCCGGGCGCGCTGCGTGACGTGCGCGACGCCAATGACAAGGCGCTGGCACGGGCGATCGCGGGCGAGACGCTGCGCTGGTTGACCGACATCGATGCCCTGATCGACAGCGCGACGAAGCAACGCCTGCCCGACGATGCCAAGCCGCGCGCCGTCTTGCGGATGATGCTGGCACAGGCGCTGCGGCTGGAAACGCCTGCGCATGCGGTGATCGCCACGGGTCTGCCGCTGCTCGCCGGAGGACCGCGCAGGTTGGCGCACGGGGTATTCTCGACCTTGATGAAACAGCCGGCGAGCCTGCCCGAGGTGCCAAGCCTGCCCGATGCCGTGTGCACACGTTGGGGCGAAATGGCTGGCCGCATCGCGCCCGGCCTCGCCTTTCCGCCCGAAGTCGACCTGCACCTCAAAGAAGCAGCGCAAACCCCGCAGTGGCAGGCAATGCTGGGCGGGATCAGCCTTGCCCCCGGCCATGTCCGCGTCCCGCGCGGCACCGCGGTCGAAAGCCTCGAAGGGTTCAAGGACGGCGCCTGGTGGGTGCAGGATCTCGCCGCGCAATTGCCGAGCCACCTCTTGGGCGAGGGCGCGGGGAAAAGCGCGCTCGATCTGTGCGCCGCGCCGGGCGGCAAGACGATGGCGCTGGCAGCGGCAGGGTGGAAAGTGACCGCGCTCGACATTTCGAAGCGGCGGCTGGATGTGCTGAAGGACAATCTCAAGCGCACCGGATTGCAAGCCTCACCCGTGCGCGCCGATGCCCTGACTTGGGAGCCGAAGCACCAGTTCGACGCGATCTTGCTCGACGCGCCCTGCACCGCGACCGGCACCTGCCGACGCCACCCCGATGTGCTCCACCGCATCGGGCCGCGCCAGATCGCCGAAATGGTCGAAATCCAGCGCGCCCTGATCGAACGGGCGGCAGGCTGGCTGAAACCGGGCGGGACGCTGGTTTATGCGGTGTGCTCGCTCGAGCGCGAGGAAGGCGAGGATCAGGCTGCGTGGATCGACGCAAACTGTGGCCTTGCACCCGCACCGATCACACCGGAAGAACTCCCTGGCGGCATAGCCCCCATGCCCGAAGGCTGGCTGCGCACCGATCCGGGGATGCTGGCGGATGAAGGCGGGCTCGACGGGTTCTTCGTCGGGCGGTGGAAGATGTCGTGATCCGCCGTGCGGCGCCCATGGCCGTTGCGCTGGCCGCGCTGTCGGGCTGCGGGCCATCGCTCGGCAGCTATGAGGTGACCGATGTCCGGCTTGTCAATGCTGTTCCCGATACCGAAGATTCCGCTATGCTGGGCAGGGGCGAAGAATATGGACCGTTTGTCAGAGTCGAAGTTCGATCCGAATTCGACCTCATTGCCGAGGGCAACGGCAACATCTACGCTGACAAGATCGGCTGTGGTATCTTTGACGATGACACGCACATGATTTTCGGTCCGTTGGCCGCAGACGACCCGCCTGTTGAGCTGTTTGATGTCGAACATGCAATGCGCCGTGATCAAGCCGGGTTTGCCCGCTATTACCTTTATTTGCCGGTTAGCTCCCCGACGTGGCAGAGCCACTCAACAGGGCCGATCCAGCCCGGATACGATCTTCGCGTGGATCCGGACGATCTCTGTCTCAAGATCTTTCAAGCAGGCTATTTCATCACCGAAAGTCGTTCAGACACGATCCGGGTTCCTAGAGAAACACTCACTGAAGCTCTCAAGCCTTAGGCCCCATCCTTCACATACTTCTGGAAGCTCTTCCTGAGTTTCATGATCTTGGGCGGGATCACTGCGAGGCAATATGGGTTTCGCTGGCCTTCGCCTTCCCAGTATTCCTGGTGGTAATCCTCCGCCGGGAACCATGGCTTGGTCTGCTCGTCACCGACAAGGCCTTCGATCGTGGTCACGGCCATCTTGCCGTTTTCCGCATTCCAGCGCCCGATCGCCTTTTCCGCCTCTTCGCCCTGTACAGCGTCCAGCGGGAAGATTGCGCTGCGATACTGCGTACCGATGTCATTACCCTGCCGGTTGAGCTGCGTCGGATCATGCGTGCCTAGGAACACGTCGTAAATCTCGGCAAGGGTGATCACCGAAGGATCGAATGTCACCCGTATGCCTTCGGCATGGCCGGTCGTGCCGGTACACACTTCCTTGTAGGTGGGATTTTCCTTGGTCCCGCCGATATATCCGCTTTCCACTTCGCTTACGCCGATGACGTCGCGGAACACCGCTTCGGTGCACCAGAAACATCCGCCTGCGATGATTGCCTGTTCCATGCCGGGTAATTCTCCTTCGCTTGCACGCGACATAGGAACCGTGAGTCGGTTTCGCGAGTCCTGTTCGCATGACTTGTGTTGCCCGCTCCACAGCCTAGAACCGCGGGCATTCGCAGTTTTGAAGAGAGGACCGATCCGATGAAACTCCCCTTGCTTGCACCGATGGCCGCGCTGGCCGCCGGCACCGCCCTTTTCGCCGTCGCCGCGCCTGCGCTTGCCGATGCGCATATGGAAGCCGCCGCGCCGACGCTCGAAGAAGTGCTGGCGCATGAACGCCGCGATGGTGACCGGGCGCGTGACCAATATCGCCACCCGGCGGAAACGCTCGCCTTCTTCGGTGTCGAACCGGGCATGACTGTGGCCGAATTCAGCCCCGGCGGCGGCTGGTACACCCGCGTGCTGGCGCCGCTGCTGATGCCTGCCGGCAAATACATCGCCTTCAACACCGACAGCGATGCCGAAACCTATCCCAGCCGTGAACGCGAAGTGCGCGCCAAGGCCTGGACCGAGACGTTCAAGAACGGTCTTGCCGGCGCTATGGGCGTCGAAGCCTCTGCCGTGACCGCCTTCGAGATCGACGAAATGCCCGAAGATGTCGCCGGCACGGTGGACCGGGTGCTGATCTTCCGCTCGATGCACGGGCTCAACATCGGCAACAATGCCGATAACGTGTTGAAAGCGGCTCGCGTGATGCTGAAAGATGACGGCATGGTCGGCGTGGTGCAGCATCGTGCACCCGAAGGCGCGAGCTATGACGATTACGGCGCGCGCCAGCGCGGCTACATGCGCAAGCAGGATGTGATTGCGATCTTCGAAGCCAATGGTTTCGAACTGGCAGGGGAAAGCGAAATCAACGCCAACCCCAACGATCCCGCCAACTGGCCGAATGGCGTATGGACGCTTCCCCCAGTGCTGGCGACAGGTGCCAATGATCCCAAGCGCAGCGAATATTTGGCGATCGGCGAAAGCGACCGCATGACGCTGCTGTTCAAGAAGGCCGACTGAGCTTAAAGGGCGGCGTCATGAGCAAACTCACTGTCGCCGCCCTCCAGCTCGCGCTTGGCCGCGAGGACGAAGCCGAAAACATCGCCGCCGTTGCCGCGCTTGTCGAACAGGCTGCCGCTCGCGGGGCGAAACTGATCCTCCCGCCGGAACTGTTTTCCGGCCCCTATTTCTGCCGCGAAGAGGACGAGGCGCTGTTCGCGCTTGCCCGCCCCACCACCGAGCACCCCGCCGTGATCGCAATGCAGGCGCTCGCCGCGCGGCTCAAGGTCGCGATCCCGACCAGCTTTTTCGAACGCGACGGGCACCATTACTATAACACCCTCGCGATGATCGGCCCTGACGGCGCGATCATGGGTACTTACCGCAAGAGCCACATTCCCGACGGGCCGGGGTATGAAGAGAAATATTATTTCCGCCCCGGAAACGACGGGTTCAAGGTGTGGGACATTCCCGGCGACGACGGAAAGCCGGTGCGCATCGGCGTCGGCATTTGCTGGGATCAATGGTATCCCGAATGCGCGCGGGTGATGGCTCTGATGGGCGCGGAAGCGCTGCTGTATCCCACCGCCATCGGCTCCGAACCCTATGACGCCGATCTCGACACCAGCCGGATGTGGCGCCGCGCGATGGTGGGCCATTCGGTGTCGAACTGTATGCCCGTGATCGCCGCTAACCGCATCGGGGCCGAAGGTCCGCAGGGTGAGCAAAGTTTCTACGGCCATTCCTTCATCAGCGACGAATGGGGCGATCTTGTCGAAAGCTTCGGCGCGGATGAGGAAGGCGTTCTGATCGCGACGCTCGATCTGGAGCGCGCGGCCACGCACCGCGCCGGGATGGGCTTCTTCCGCGATCGCCGTCCGCAGCTTTACGGCCGGATCGCCGAGGACATCTGAACGCCTTGAGCAGCACCTATCTGATCGCGCTCGGCTCCAACCGGCGGCACCACCTTTACGGGCTTCCGGGCGATGTCGTCGTCGCCGCGATGGAAGAGTGCGCGGCGCTTGGCACCGTCACAGCACGTTCACCGGTAATCGCCACCGCTCCGATGGGAGCAGCGCAGCGCCGCTTCGCCAACGCCGCCTGCGTGATCGAAAGCGAATTCGATCCACCCGCGCTGCTCGCTGGCCTCAAGCGGATCGAGGGCGAGTTCGGACGCAGGAACGGCAGGCGCTGGGGCGACAGGGTGCTCGATCTCGACATCGTGCTGTGGAGCGGCGGGCAATATGCCGGGCGCGGACTTGCCGTGCCGCATCGCGATTTCCGCGAGCGTGCCTTTGTGCTGGGGCCGGCAGCGGCAATCGCCCCGCGCTGGCGCGATCCGGTTTCGGGCCTCAGCATGATGCAGTTGAATGCCCGCTTGACCCGGCCGCGCTCCCTGCCTAGGTGAGCGCTCCGGCACGCCCGGCCACAGCGCCCGGCAAAGCACCCATGGGGGCCCTTAGCTCAGTCGGTAGAGCAACTGACTTTTAATCAGTAGGTCGCTGGTTCGAACCCAGCAGGGCTCACCATTATCATCCCAGACACTCATCGATTTGGTTCGAACAACCGACAATCAGCGGTTTTTCCGGCTCGCAACTGTGGTAAGGCGCCGCGGCAAGCTTGAACGAGGAAAATCGATGTCCGTCCCCTCTCCCGCCAGTGTGGCCTTGAGCCGCCGCCGTTTTGTCTCCGCCACAGGAAGCGCCTTTGCCGCACTGCTCGCCAGCGGGTGCATGACACGCGGCGCGCCGATTGCGTCTCTCGCACAGGGTTTTTCCGGCTATGGCCCGCTGCGGCCCGATCCTGCCGGTATGCTCGATCTGCCCGAAGGGTTCTCCTACCGCGTCCTCTCCAGCCTCGGCGATGCGATGAGCGACGGGGGCAGCGTGCCGGACAAGGCTGACGGGATGGGCTGCATCGACCTGGGTAATGGTGAGATCGTGCTGGTGCGCAATCACGAAATGGTGCCGGGCGATGATCCGGGCGGCGCGATTGCCAAGGGCTTCGGCACGCACAATGGCCGTTTCACCCCCGGCGGTACGACCAATATCGTGCTCGACGCCAACACTCTTGAGGTGAAGCGCCAATTCCGGACTCTGGGCGGCACGATCCGCAATTGCTCTGGCGGGGTTACGCCATGGGGCAGCTGGATCACTTGCGAGGAGGCGCCAACTGGCCCCGGCCAACGCTATGGCGACGGGCTGGCGGTAAACCACGGCTGGGCGTTCGAGGTTCCGGGCAATGCCTCCGGCCTGATCGACCCTGTCCCGCTGCGCGCCATGGGCCGATTCAACCACGAGGCCGCCTGCGTCGATCCGCTCACCGGCTATGTCTATCAGACAGAGGATCGCGATGACGGCGTGCTCTATCGCTTCATCCCTAACACGCCGGGCAAGCTGGCCGAAGGCGGCAGACTGCAGGCGATGGTGATCGAAGGGCTCGCCGACACGCGCAACTGGAACGGGTCGGCGATGCCGCTGCGGCAGATGTTCACGGTGCGCTGGGTCGATCTCGACAATGTCGAAGCCCCGCAGGACGATTTGCGCCTGCGTGCGATTGCCAAGGGCGCTGCCCCGATCGCGCGCGGCGAAGGGCTGCACATGGGGGATGGTGATTTCTATTTCTGTTCCACCAGCGGGGGTGCAATGAAGCTGGGGCAGATCTTCCGCTCCGTTCCGGGACGCGGTCAGGGGCCGGACCGGGTCGAGCTGTTCTTCGAGAGCGAAAGCCCGGAACAGTTCAATTTCGGCGACAATCTGTGCGTCGCGCCCAACGGCCATCTGCTGGTGTGCGAAGACCAGTATACCGATGTGGTGGACAATCATGTGCGCGGCATCACACCTGACGGGCGTCCTTATGATTTCGCGCGGCTCACCATGCAGACTGAATTGGCGGGGGGATGTTTCTCCCCCGATGGCAAGTGGTTCTTCGTCAACGCCTATTCGCCGACACGCACGCTTGCGATCACGGGGCCATGGGTGGCATAGCCCCCGGCAGAGACTGAAAAAGGTTTTAAATCAATGAAATCGATGAAGCTTCGTACGCTCGGGCTGCTGCTCGGCTGTTCTGCCATGACTGCGCCAGTGGCTGCAAAGGAGGGTATGTTCACGCCTGACCAGTTGCAGGAAATCAGCGGACAGTTGCGCGAAGCCGGGCTTGAAATCGATCCGGAACAGCTCGCCGATCTCACCGGCTTTCCGATGGGTGCGGTTGTCTCGCTGGGCGGGTGCTCGGCCAGCTTCGTCTCTCCCCAAGGGCTGGTGGTGACGAACCATCACTGCGCGCGCGGATCGGTTCAGTACAATTCGACTGCCGAAAACAACTATCTCGTCGACGGTTTTCTGGCCGAGGGCAAGAGCGCCGAACTGCCCGCGGCTCCCGGATCGCGCATCTACGTCACTACGGAACTCACCGATGTGACAGCACGGATGCGCGAAGGCACCGAGGAACTGGCGCCGCTCGCGCGCTACGAACTGGTGCAGCAGCGCAGCAAGGACATCACCGCCGAATGCGAGGAAGAAGCGGGCTATCGTTGCCAGGTCGCCAGCTTTTATGGCGGGGCGCAGTACAAGCTGATCAAGCGGCTGGAAGTGCGCGACGTGCGGCTGGTCTATGCTCCGGCGGATTCGATCGGCAAGTATGGCGGCGATATCGACAACTGGCAGTGGCCGCGCCACACGGGCGACTTCGCCTTTTACCGCGCCTATGTCGCGCCTGACGGTTCGGCAGCCGATTACAGCGAAGACAACGTCCCCTATCAGCCGGAACACCATCTGAAGGTGAGCGCGGCGGGACTGGACGATGGCGATTTCGTAATGGCTGCGGGCTATCCCGGTTCAACCAGCCGTTACACCCTGCTGGCCGAGGTGGAGAACACCTTTGACTGGAATTACCCGACGTTCCAGACGCTGCTGACCGAATGGATCGCCACCATCGAAGGCGCGGCTCCCGAAGGGTCCGACGCGCGGGTGAAATATGAAAGCCGCCTTGCCGGCCTCAACAATTTCGAAAAGAACCTGCGCGGCCAGATCGACGGCGCACGCCGGGTCGGGCTGGTAGATCGCCGCCGTGAACGCGAAGCCGAACTGGCCGCATGGATCGCTGCCGATCCTGCGCGGGCCGGATTCGGCGAGGCAATCGCCGCGCTGGCAGAGCTTTCGGAAGAAAGCGCGCAGGCTGCGCGCACCGGCTTCTGGTACGGCAATTCCACCCGCGCCCAGCTGCTTTCTGCGGCACAACGGCTCTATCGCCTTTCGAAGGAACGCGAGCTTCCCAATGCCGAGCGTGAACCCGGCTATCAGGACCGCGACATGACTTTCTTCCGTCAGGGCCTGCAGGCGCTCGACCGGCGCTATGATCCGGTTGTCGACAAGGCCGAATGGGTGATGTTCCTTTCGGGCTATATCGCGCAGCCGATGGAAGAACGCGTGCCCGTGTTCGACGCCGCGCTGGGCCTCACCGCGGAAACGACCGAAGCCGACCTGCCGGGCCTGCTCGACCGCTTCTATGCCGGCACCGTTCTGGGGGATGCGGCGACGCGGCTCGCGCTGATGGAAGCGACCCCGGCTGAGCTCGAAGCGCATGAAGACCCGTTCATGCAGCTTGCGATCGCACTTTACGACTATGAGCGCGATCTGGAGGAGCAGGCGGAAATCCGCGCCGGTCGTTCGCTGGCGCTGCGCCCTGCCTATATGGAGGCGATCACCCAGTGGCAGCGCGAATCCGGCCTGCTGACCTATCCCGACGCGAACAGCACCCTGCGCGTGACTTTCGGCAATGTGCTGGGCGGGTCGCCGCGTGACGGCATGGCATACCTGCCGTTCACCACGCTTGAAGGGATTACGGACAAGGACACCGGCATTGATCCGTTCAATTCTCCGGCCAAGCTGCTCGAAGCGATCGAGGCGAAGGATTACGGCTCTTACGCGCTCGACAGCATCGGCTCGGTTCCGGTGAACTTCCTGTCCGATCTCGACAGCACCGGCGGCAACAGCGGATCGGCGACGCTCAACGCGCGCGCCGAATTGGTGGGGCTGCTGTTCGACGGGACCTTCGAAAGCGTCAATTCCGACTGGGATTTCGACCCGCGCACCACTCGCACCATCCATGTCGACACGCGCTACATGCTGTGGGTGATGGAGAAGGTGGACGGCGCCGATGCCCTGATCGAAGAGATGGACATCGTCCGCTGATCTTCGGCTGATCGGACAGGCGGGCGGATCAATGCGATCCGTCCGCCCAACCCTTTGAAACCACGCGCTGATGTGGAAAGCGTCGCTGGCGTCCTATCGCCATGCGGGCTAATCCCGCATCAAACGTCGACACGCAGTTCAGGGGGATGACATGCGGGAATTCATCGCAAGCTTGGCTGGCGTCGCAGCAATCGCCGCGATGCTGGGCGGATGCGCACAGACGCGGCCGCCGATGGTGGCCGAATGCGTGCTGCCAGCTTATGAAATGGTCGCCAGCGCAGATCTGCTGCCGCGCAAGTCGGACGCGAAGCTTGGCGTTTCGGATACAGGCGAGGAACCATTCCGCAAATTGCTGACTGACACGATCGGCTCCGACGCGGCGGATGCGGTCATTGTCGGCGATCCGGGTGAGCCCTCCGCCTCACCCGCGCCACGCACGACGAAATACATCGCCGTATTGAGCGGCGGCAGCCAGAACGGATCATTCGGAGCCGGGCTGTTCAAGGGGCTGGACGAGCATGGCGACGTGCCCGATTACCGCATCGTCACCGCGATCAGCACCGGCGCGCTGCAATCGACCTTTGTCTTCCTTGCCAATCGTCCGGTCCCGACTGACCGCGTCTACGCCGATTACATGAAGGCGGCGCAGGGTGTGGGCGAGGTCGGCCAAAGCAATCTGGGCGATCTGCGATTGGCCTACGCCCTCTCATCCGAAGCCGATGTCATGGATGTCGCAGGATGGAGAAACGCCTCAATCGTTAGGAATGGTTCGGTTGCACGGTTCGACCCGCTGCGCTCCACCTTGCGCGGCCTGATTTCTCCGCAGACGCTTGCAGCTGTCGCAGCCGAAGGGCAGGCCGAACGCAGCGACGGGAAGCCCACTCGCAAACTGCTGGTCGGGGTGGCCAATCTCGACGACGGCAAGGCTTACGCGGTCGACATGACGCGGCTCGCCGCCGACCCTCGCCTGAGCCCCGAAGCGAAGCGCGATTGCTACGTCGAAACGCTGCTTGCCTCCTCCACCGTGCCTCCGGGTGTCCCTCCGGTGACGCTCAAGCTGGAGGTGATCGACAAGCTTGGGGAAGGACGCAATCTGATCCGCGAACCGGAAATGTTTATCGATGGCGGCGCGCGCTACGGGGTTTTCATCGACAGTGTTATCGACGTGGCCAAGCTGGACGAGGAATTGCAGGTCGACGTCGTCGTCAACAGCGCGATCTTCGAAAAGCCCTGGACCAATGACAAGGGTGAGCCGTTCGAGAAGTGGAGCATCTACAATGTCGGCCTGCGATCGGTCGATATCCTGCAAAATCAGGTGTACCAACTCTCGGTCGACCTGGTGCTGCGATGGGCGCGGGACAACGGCAATCTGCGCATGGCCTTCATCTCGAAAAACCGTTTGCAGATATTCCAGGACGACCCTCTAACGGGCTTTGTCTATGACGGCGGAACGACTTGCGCGGCGGCGCTGGAGGCCGACAAGCGCGAGTTTTCTCCTTACGAATTCCACCCGCGTTACATGCGCTGCATGGCTGAATACGGCGGAGAAAGAGCCGCTCGTGACGCGTGGAACCTTGCCGCCGGACAATAGTGCATTCGCGCCTTTGGAGTGTCTGGCGGCTGTGCTAGGCGGCGTGCGAAATCCCTTTCAATCCGGAGCCGTTCCATGAAAACCCGTGCCGCCGTTGCCTTTGAAGCGAAGAAGCCGCTCGAGATCGTCGAGCTTGATCTCGAAGGCCCCAAAGCCGGCGAAGTGCTGGTGGAAATCATGGCGACCGGCATATGCCACACCGATGCCTACACGCTCGACGGGCTGGACAGTGAAGGGGTCTTTCCCAGCGTGCTGGGCCACGAAGGCGCCGGGATCGTGCGCGAAGTGGGTGCAGGCGTCACCAGCGTCGCGCCGGACGATCACGTCATCCCGCTCTACACTCCCGAATGCCGCCAGTGCAAAATGTGCCTTTCGGGCAAGACCAATTTGTGCAGCGCAATCCGCGCGACACAGGGCAAGGGGCTGATGCCCGATGGCACATCGCGGATGAGCTACAAGGGCCAGACGATCTATCACTACATGGGTTGTTCGACCTTCTCGAACTTCATCGTCCTGCCCGAAATCGCCGTGGCGAAAATCCGCACCGATGCTCCGTTCCAGAGCGCCTGCTATGTCGGCTGCGGCGTCACCACCGGTGTGGGCGCAGTGGTCAACACGGCAAAGGTGCAGCCGGGCGACAATGTCGTGGTGTTCGGCCTGGGCGGGATCGGATTGAACGTTATCCAGGGCGCGAAGATGGCGGGCGCGGACCGCATCGTGGGCGTCGACATCAACCCGGCCAAGCGCGAATGGGGCGAGAAATTCGGCATGACCGATTTCGTCAATCCCAAGGAAACCGCTGACATCGTCGGCCATCTGGTCGAGATGCTCGATGGCGGCGCGGATTATTCCTTCGACTGCACCGGCAACACCGAGGTGATGCGCGATGCACTGGAATGCTGCCACAGGGGCTGGGGCACCTCGATCATCATCGGCGTGGCCGAGGCCGGACGCGAAATTTCAACCCGGCCGTTCCAGCTGGTGACGGGGCGCAACTGGCGCGGCACCGCATTCGGCGGGGCAAAGGGTCGCACCGACGTGCCCAAGATTGTCGACTGGTACATGAACGGAAAGATCGCGATCGATCCGATGATCACTCACACGCTGACGCTGGAGGAGATCAACAAGGGCTTCGATCTGATGCACGCCGGGGAATCGATCCGCAGCGTCGTGATCTTTTGATCATCAATGCTCGGTCACGATCCGGCGTAGCTGACGGCGAAGTTCGTCCGGATACGCATCCGTAATCTCCGCAAGACCGTCTTCACCGTAGAAACGGCGCAGAGCCGTCTGCGAGCCGGTGAAATATTCGACTGCGGACACTGCGGTGAATATCCGAGCGAATTTCTGCGCAAATGATAGTCGCTCCATCCCGGGAATTTCGTTGAGGGTGTCGACGATCCGGTTCAGCGTCGCCCGGATATGCCATTCATTTTCGGGAGCGTCGCGGCGTTGATCGTCCAGCAATTCGCGCATCAGGATGCGGGCATCAAGCGGGTTGGCCTGCGCCGTCTCGTAGAAGCCGATCAACATATCCTCGAACCGCTGTTCAGGCGAATAGGATGCGCTGGCGCGCTCCGCCATGGCCGCTTGCAATCGCTGGGCGATGCGCCGGATTACCTCGCTGTAAAGCTCGTCCTTGCGCTTGAAGTGATACAGCAGCGCCTGTTTGGTCAGGCCCACTTCACCCGCGATCTGGGCAATGCTGGCGCCATAAAAGCCGCGTTCGGCAAACTGCCGGGTGGCCGCGGCGATCAGGCGTTCACGGGTATCGTCGGAATCGACGGGGAGGGTTTCGGGGGTCATTTCAAATCAATAGAACAGAATTGACCATTGAAGAAGCCCAGTGGCGCAGGAACCGCATCGAAGCCATGAGCGGGGGCAAGGCCTGTGACTTCGCCAAGGATCATCACGTGATCGCCCGCCGGGTATTGTGACCAGCGCGAGCATTCGATGTGCCCGAGCGCAGAGCGGATTACCGGGAGCCCATCAGCGCTCCATTCGAAATCATCGTGTCGCAACTGGCTGTCACCGCGAGCAGCATAGCGCCGCGCGAGATCACCCTGACCCTCGGAAAGGATGCTGACTGCGAACCGGTCTGCATCGGCATAAATGTCGAACTGGCTTGATCCGTTCTGCAGGCTCCAGCAGACCAGCATCGGTTCAAGCGAGACAGAGACGAAGGAATTGACCGTCATAGCCGCGATGGCGCCACCCGGCCTTGCAACGGACACGACGCAAACCCCTGTCGTGAACAGCCCCATCAGCCGACGAAACTCAGCACGTTCGGCTGTGGTGCCGGGCGTGTTTGCGTGCTGAACCTGACTCAATGACTGCTCCGAAAGTGTTGCCTGACTGGCGACCAAGGTGGGCCCTGCGCGCCCGTATTCAATTGCAAGCGTTCAACCAGCCCCCGGTAATTGTCAATCGGGTGAGGCCGGGGGAGCATTCTGACGGCAAAAATTGCAACAGACTCCGGCACCTATGCCCAGCTTGCGCGTTAAAACCGAAACCGATGCGCAAATCTGGCTGGGGTCTGAAACCATGATTGATCGTGTAAGCGAAGCTTTGAAGGATTTCCTCAAACAGGAAAGCGCCGGGGGCATTGTGCTGATCGCCTCTGCCGCGCTGGCGCTGCTGATTGCCAACAGCCCGCTCGCCCCGGCCTATTTCGGCACTCTCGAGACAAAGCTCAATGTGTCATTTGGCGACTTCGCCATCAACAAGGCGCTGCTGCTGTGGATCAACGACGGGCTGATGGCGATCTTCTTCTTCCTGATCGGCCTCGAAGTGAAGCGCGAGATCATCGACGGCCAGTTGTCGAGTTGGGACAAGGCTTCGCTGCCCCTGGCTGCGGCTATCGGCGGGATGGCGCTGCCGGCGCTCATCTTCGTCGCCTTCAACAGCAATTCGCCTGAAAGCATCGGCGGATGGGCGATCCCGGCAGCAACCGATATCGCCTTCGCGCTCGGCATCCTGTCGCTGCTAGGCCCGCGTGTGCCGGTGGCGATGAAGGCGCTGCTGCTGGCCATCGCGGTGATCGACGATATCGGCGCAATCACCGTGATCGCGTTATTCTACACCGGTGAAATCAAGACCGACATGCTGATTGGCGGCGGCGTTGTTCTGGCACTGCTGTTTGTACTCGGACGGGCGCGGATTGCCTCCACCATTCCCTATGTCCTTCTGACGGTGGTGATGTGGGTTTTCGTGCTCAAATCGGGGGTGCACGCGACGTTGGCAGGGGTGACGGCCGCGATGATGGTGCCGATTGTGGCGCGCGACGGAACACACCTGCTCGAACACATGGAGCATGGCTTGCACAAATGGGTGGCCTTCGTGATCATTCCGATTTTCGGCTTTGCCAATGCGGGAGTCACGCTGATCGGCCTTTCGCCCGCAGACCTGCTCGCTCCGCTGCCGCTTGGCATCGCGCTGGGCCTGTTGATCGGCAAACAGCTGGGCATCGTCGGATTTGCATGGATCGCGGTGAAGGCCGGATTTGCCAAGCTTCCCGACGGCGTGGGCTGGCGTAAAATCCACGGGCTTTCGATGCTCGCGGCTATCGGTTTCACCATGAGCCTGTTCATCGGCAACCTTGCCTTTGCCGATCCGGCGCAGGTCAATGCGGTCAAGCTCGGCGTGCTGTCAGGTTCGCTAGTGGCGGCCTTTGCCGGATACTTCATGATCAAGTCCGCGCTGCCGGATGAGGTGGCCGAGGACAAGAGAGAGGCCGCTCCGGCCGAATAACAAACGCCAAGGGCCCGATCATGAACCATCCCGGCAAGCCAGTGGCAGGCCCCGTCACACGCAGCATCAACGTGAACGGCATTGCCCTGTCTTATCACGAATGGGCGGCAGCCTCCGGCAACGACGCGCCGACCATGGTGTTTGCCCATGCGACCGGCTTTCATGGCCGCACCTTTGATGCGATCGCAGAACACTTCGCGGGCCACCGGATCCTGTCGCTTGACCTGCGCGGCCACGGCGGCAGCGAAGGCGAGCCGATCGACAACTGGCACATTGTATCGGACGATGTGATCGCGCTTCTCGATCAGCTCGAAATCCGCGGCGCAATCGGCATAGGCCATTCGATGGGAGCGCACACGCTGGTGCAATGCGCGGCGGAGCGGCCCGGTGCCTTCAGCCGCCTCGTGCTGTTCGATCCGGTGATACTCGCGCCCGAATATTACGAGCTTGCCGAGCCGATGTTCACCGCTGACCGGCCGCATCCCGCAATCCGGCGCAAGCGCGATTTTGCCTCGCCCGAAGCCATGGTCGAACGCTTCGCCACGCGCGATCCCTATTGCCTGTTCGATCCGCGCGTGTTCGAGGATTACTGCCGCCACGGCCTGACCCGGCTGGATGATGGCAGCTACACCCTGTCCTGTTCGCCGGAAATGGAAGCCAGTGTCTATGGCTCAAGCCGCAGCAATGCAGGGATCCACGATGCCGCCGCAAAGGTGGAGGTTCCCACGCTGGTCGTCCGCGCCAAACAGACCGAACTCACCGATTTCAAGAGCTCTCCGACATGGCCCGAACTGGCCGGGATCATGCCCAAGGGGGTTGATCTGTACCGGCCCGACCGCACCCATTTCCACCCCTTCGAAGACCCGGCAGACGCGGCGCGGATCATCGCCGAATTCGAGGCCGGCTAGGACGCGCCGCCCGCCTTCGCGGCTGCCAGAATATCCGCAAAATCATCGCGCACCCTTGCGATTTCGCCAGCGGAGGCGCTGCGCATGTTGCTGGCGATTGTCGCCGCCAATCCGCCGTAAAACTGCACCATCGCATCGCCGAGCGGGCTCGCCGGATCGACCGTGCGCGCCAGATAGAGAGCGATCCCGTGGGCGCGGGACAGCGGCTCGACCGGGGGCTTGGTCCGATCGCGCTCAAGCGCCCGCAGAGCAAGGCGGAGATCGGCAATCGCTTCCTCAAGGCAGATGACCGTCAGGCCGATGCCCGATGATGCCTCGATCCGGGCGTCCAGCTCGATCTTGCGATAAGCCTTGGCGGGATTGGCGAAGAGTGCATTCATCGATCCGATCCGTTCCAGGCGTCAATCTGCTGCTGCAGGAAAGTGATGGTCGATTGCGACGCCGAAATCCGGCGCTCCGCCGCCACCAGATCGCGGGTCAACCGGGTACGCAGGCTTTCCTGCTGCTCGGCAATCTTCGCGAGCCGTTCATCATTGCGCTCGATCTGGTCTTCGTACCGCTCAAGCGATCCGCCCAGCGATCCGGGCAGGCTGCGCAGCGTGTTTTCCCGCGCCAGCTTGTCCATCGTGGCGAACACGCCAAAGGCTCCGGTGGTGAACATCGCAGCCGCCGCGTCGGGCGCGTCGGCCAATGTCGCGTTCAGCCGGGCACTGTCGAGCTGGAAAGTGCCGTCGCGAGTGATCGAAAGGCCCAGATCAGCGAGGGTCGAAGGCTCGCCTTCGGCTGCGCCCGGCATCACCACCCGGCTTGTCAGCGCACCCAGATCGCGGCGCAATTCGCGCGCACCCGGATCATTGGCGAGCGTCCCGCCAAACGCCGCCGCCTCTTCGTTCAACAGGGTGACGAGATCGTTCAGCGCGGCGACGAAATCAGTCATCACGCTGGTGATGGCTCCGGTGTCATTGTCGAACGAAATCGTCGTCGGCGCGCCCGGATTGGTGCCGGTGAGGTTGAGCGTCATGCCTTCGGGCAGCCCGGTGACGGTGTTGCTCGCGCTGCTCAACTGCACCGTGTCGAGCGCGAACAGCGCATCCTGCGCGGTTGCGCGCAATTGACCTGTATCGGTGGCGGGTTGCCAGGAAAGGTAGGACAGATCGCCTGGAGCCGCGCTGGGCGATGCCGCGCTGCTGATCCCTTCAAGCACAAAGCCGCTGTTTGCGCCTTCCTGACCCTTGATCACCAGCTGAGCCCCGCCCGTGCCATTGGCGACATAAGCGCTGAGCGCACCGCCGCTTTGCGAGGTGATCTTGCTGGCGAGGGTCTGCAATGTGTCGCTTGCATCCACGGTGATCTCGAGCGCGGCCTGCGCGGCGTCCTCGGTGAAGGTCGCACCCGCAACCGTGCCGAAGCTGATGCGCAGCAGGCCTTCGCCGACTGGATCGCCGGCTCCGGCATAGCTGTTGGTTACCAGTGTCTGGCTGTCTGCCAGCTGCGACACTTCAAGCGAGTAGCTGCCGCGCGGGCTCAGTCCGGGGGTGGTTGAAACCCTTGCAACCGAGGCATTGCCGATCGTGGCCCGGGGGGCAAGATCGCCATTGCGGATCCGGTCGCCCAGCGCGCTGGCAAGGCTCGACATGGTGTTGCGCAGCAGCGATGCCGAGGAAATGCGCGCCTCCAGCGCTTCGTTGCGCGATTGCAGCGTGCTGCGCTGGAACGAATATGTCGCTTCGGACAGATCGTCGGCCAGCTGGATGAAATTGACGCCGCTACCGGCGCCAAGCGCGGAGATGATGGATGAGCCTGGGTTTTCCATGCCTCCCAGAACGGTCGCCAAGGCAATTGCTTAAGCCGGTTTTTCCAGCTTTCCATCGGCATCGAAGCGCAATTCGCGCGGGACTTCGATCTGCGGCAGGCGCGGCTTCTCTCCGCGCTTCAGCGACAGCACGAAAGCAACCAGCGCGGCGATGGCAATATACAATTCCTCGCGCACCATCTGGTTGGGGCGGGTGGTGAAGTAGATCGCACGGGCAAGCTGCGGATATTGCAGCACCGGAAGTTCTCCCTCGCTCGCCAGTTCGCGCATCGCCAGCGCGGTTTCGCCGCGACCCTTGGCGAGTACCACCGGGGCCGGAGCCAGCGCAGGATCGTATTTCAATGCAACGGCGAAATGCATCGGGTTTACGACCACGAATTGCGCCTCTTTCATCGCCTTGCCGACGCTGCCCCGCGCGAGATCGCGCTGGCGCTGGCGGCGGGCCATCTTCACCTCGGGGGAGCCTTCGGTCTGCTTGCTCTCGTCGCGCAGGTCTTGCAGGCTCATCTTCAGCCGTTTGTTGCGCTGGAACAGTTGCAACGGGTAATCGATCAAGGCGATTGCCAGCAACCCGCCCACCAGCATCGCCATCAAGGTACCGGCGGAATCGAGTGCAAATCCAAGCTGCGCCTCCAGCGATCCGCGCCCGAGGCCGAGCAAGGACGCGAGGTTGGATGAAACCCACCATGCGGCAATGCTGCCAAGCAGCGCGAGCTTGAGGATCGACTTGCCCAGTTCGATCACACCCTGAATGCCGAAAATGCGCTTGAGTCCCGACAGCGGATTGATCCGCGAGCCCTTGAAGGCGAGGTTTTGCGGTACGAAACGCCCTTCGCCAAGCAAGAGCTGCGAAGCGAGCGCCATAACCATCACCCCGATACCGATCGCGAAGATCGGCGGCAGCAGCGCGCCTGCCGTTTCAAGAAACAGCGCACCGGGAGTGAAATTGCCAAGATCGCCCTTGTCGAACCGAAAACTGGAACGCGCGACGGACGCTATCTCATCGAACAGCCACGGCCCCACCATCGCGATCATGGCCGCGCCGGCTGCCATGGCGGAAGCGGTCGCCACCTCTTTGGATCGCAGGGTATCCCCTTTTAGCGCCGCGTCGCGTTTGCGCTTGGGTGTCGGGTCAAACCGCTTTTCGCCGCTTGTCTCCTCGCTCATGCGGCACCCGCCGGTTCGATCAGTGCAGCGGACTGCTCGATTGTCGTTTCAAGCAGCGACACGAATTGCTCGACCACGATCGGCATAACGATAATCAGCGCGGCGATGCCTGCCAGCACCCCGGCAGGCAGGCCCAGCGCGAACAGGTTGAGCGCGGGGGCGGATCGCGAAATCGTGCCGGTGACGATCTGCACCAGCAACAGCACCAGCACCACCGGCAGCGCAATCGCCGCCGCCGTGGCGATGCCGTATCCCGCAAAGGTGACGATATCCATCACGCGCAATTCGCCTGCGGCGAAGGCTCCGGCGGGGAGGATGCGATAGCTTTCGAGCAGCAATTCAAACCACAGCAGATGCCCGCCGATGGCGTAGAACAGCAGCGTCAGGATCAGCCCGAAATATGTGCCAAGCGCCCCCGATTGCGCGCCGCTGGCCGGGTCAATCGATGTGGCAATGGCAAGACCCATGGTCCCTGCGATCTGCTCTGCCGCGATCAGCGGCACGGCAAAGGCGATCTGGAGCATGAAGCCCAGCGCCATGCCGATCACCACTTCCTGTCCCACAGCGAGGATGGCGGCGAAGCTCATCATTTCGGGCACTTCGGGCAGTGGCATCCACGTCCCGACAAACACCGCGAACACGAAAGCCAGCAGCGCGCGCAATTGCGGCGGGATCGCCATGCCACCCACCATAGGTGCAGCCAGCAACGCAGCCCCGCAACGGATCGACAGGAACAGCACCTGCCACAATTGCTGCTCCAGCGTGCCAAAGCCGGGATCGAGGAAGTTCATGCCGCTAGACCGCGATGCCCGCGATCTGGGCGAATATCTCGCGCATGAAATCACCCAGCAGCGCCATCATCGTGCCGCCCAGCACAACGAATACCAGCGCGGTGATCGCCAGCTTGGGCACGAAGGTCAGCGTCTGTTCGTTTACCGACGTAGCCGCCTGGATGATCCCGACGATCAGGCCCACCACCAGCGCCGCAATCAACACCGGGCCGACGATCAATGCTGTCACCCAAAGGGTCTGGTCAGCCAGCGCGAGGAGTTGCGCATCTTCCTGCATGGTCCCCTCTCCCCTAGCCAAAGCTCATCGCAAGACTGCCCATCAAGAGCGCCCAGCCATCGACCAGCACGAACAGCAGCAGCTTGAACGGCAGCGATATGATGGTGGGCGAAAGCATCATCATGCCAAGGCTCATCAGCACGCTCGCCACCACCAGATCGATCACCAGAAACGGCAGGAACAGCATGAAGCCGATCTGGAACGCGGTTTCGAGTTCGCTCGTCACAAAGGCGGGCAGCAGGATCGAGAACGGGATGTCGGCCGGATTATCGAACCCGCCGACTTCGGCGATATCGGCAAACATGATCAAATTCGCCTCACGCGTCTGGCCGATCATGAAGGTGTGGAACGCCTGCCCGGCCGCCGCAATCGCACCATCGGCGCTGAGCGTTCCCGCAGAATAGGGTTCTATCGCCACCGCATTCACCGCGTCGAGCGTCGGTGCCATGACAAACAGCGACAGGAACAGCGACAGGCCGACCAGAACCTGAGTCGGCGGCGAACCCTGCAATCCCAACGCTTGCCGCAGGATCGACAGCACCACCAGGATGCGCAGGAAACTGGTCATCATAAGGACGATCGCGGGCAGGATCGTCAGCAGGCTCATCACCAGCAGTAACTGGATCGAGAAGCTCAGCGGTGCACCTTCGCCTGCGCCGTCATCGCCCAGCGCACGTTCGATCGCAGAGCCGATTCCCGGCGCATCGGGTGCGGCGGCATAGGCGGGCTCCGCCAATGCAAACATGGTTAACGCAGCCAGCGAGATTGCGGCGCAAAGGGTGAAGAACCGTTTCATCAGGCTGGCTCGTTATCTGCGGGACGGGTGCGGCTATCGGTCTCACCCAGCCGCGCGAAACCGTTGCGCGAACAGCCCAGCAGGATCTCGCGATCGTGAAATCGCACGACTGCCAGTTTCAGGCCGGGTGCAAGCAGGCTGGTTTCGACCAGTTCGAGAGCACCCGAACGCACCTGCGCACCGACAATCCGGGTCTGGAGATAGCGCGTCAGCTTCAGACTGCCCCATATCAGCAGGGCCAGCAGCGGCAACAGCAGTGCCAGCCGCAGGAAATATTCAACCATCATGGCTGCAACTCCGATGGCGAACCAGCCATCATCCCATCGTCTTCTTCGGCACCGTTGAGGCTGACGATGCGCAAGGCAAACCGGCCGTTCTGGGCCACGACTTCACCCCGCGCGACAACACGGCCATTGGCGGTCACATCAAGCAATTCGTCCGTCAGCCGATTGAGCGGCACAACGCTACCTTCGCCAAGGGCAAGAACGTCCTTGAGCGGCATGTCCGTCCTTCCCAGTTCGACCGAAAGCCGCACTGTGACATCACCCAAGCGATGAAAGGCAGGGCTCATAATGTTCATCTGGATTTCTCTTTCGTCGGTTGGCGACCAGCTTCAGCATGCGAACGCCCTTCGATCCGTGTCAGTTGCAGCGCCATGCGGTTGCCCGCAGTGCCGATGCGGCCATAGGCAAGCACATCGTCACCGACACGCAGGGCAAGTTCATGGGGGATCGAGAGCGGAATTTCGTCTCCGGGGCTCAGCCGACCAAGGCGGCTCAGCGAAAGGTCGATTTCACTCAGCACCGCTTCGACCGGCAGCGGCAAATCGACAAATGCGCCGTTGATCTGTCCCTTGGCCCCGGAGGCCGGGCGCACGACCGGACGGACAGTGGTAGTGCCGGGCAGCAGGCCGGGCAGATCGTCCAAGGCGAACGCCAGCGAAAGGTCCCACGGGTTGCCGGCGTTCATGACAATCGAAATCGTGAAAATCGCGACCTGAGTCTCGGCGGCGAAAGGTTTGAGCCGGGAGGCGGTATCGCTGCGCACCAGCACGTCGCCCGGTGACTGCTCCGCCGATCCATTGGTAAGTGCAATGGCCTGCGCGATCATGCCGCCAAGCTGGCGCACCATGATTTCGGCAGAGGCAGGAAGTTGAGCGGGAATATCGTCGCCCAGTTGTCCGTCCCCGCCAAAGGAACAGTCGGTCAAAGCCAGCGCCGTCGCAAAATCGATCGACAGCAGTACCTTCTCGCCCGCCAGACTGCATCGCAGCAGGCTGTTGGCGGCGATGGGCCCGATCCGATCGAAACATGCACCGCCGGAGACAAGTTCCGGACCCGCAACGCTGACACGCAGCTTGCCGCCCGAAAACATCTGGGAAAGTTCCTGCGTCAGCTCCAGTCCGAGATCGCGGCACCAGGGCGCAACCTCGTCCATGCGGTCCTTCGCATCCGGCTGGGCGGTGCGGATCAGTTCGGCACAATGCTGGGCCACCGGCCGCGCACCGGCAAAGCTTTGGGGAAAGGCGCCGGCCATGTTCATTGGACGAGGAAACCCTTGAAGTGGACCGCGTCGATCCCGCCGAACCCTTCGTTTTCTTCGAGGACTTCGTTGATCGCCTTGGTCAGCCGGCCGGACAGCTCTTCCTTGCCTTCGACGTCATAGACATCGGCTTCGGGCGTAGCGGCAAGCTCCACCAGAATCGCGGATCGGATTGCCAGTTCGTGGTTCTTGACCCAAGCCAGCACCCGCCCGTCGCGGCGGGTGGAAACCGCCAAGTCGACCTGGATCAGCGCCGGAGAATCCGCGAGGTTGGAAGTGAATGTGTCTTCGAAGCTGTAGTAAGCGGTGCGATATTCGCTGCCGCCGTCGCCATAGACGACTTCGCCTTCGCCATCCTTGCCCTTCGCCGGCGGGGCAAAAGGATCGGCCTCACCCTTGCGCACCAGTTCGGGTTCGTCAGGGCCGCTTTCCTCATGTCCGCCGATCAGGCCGGCCGCAAAGGCGCCGTAGGCCCCGCCTGCACCTGCCCCCAGCAGCAGCACAGCGCCGAGCACCAGCTTCAGCATGCCACCCTTGGGCTTTTCCGCTGGTTCAGTGGTGTCAGCCTTCTTGGCCATGATCGTTCAAACTCCTGTTCGGCCCTCTCGCGTTCAGGCGAAAAGCCCGCCCTGCGCACTTTCGCTTTCCGGATCGTCGCCTGCGCGCAACCCGGCCGGATCAGACTGTTCCTCTTTGCTGGCCCCGTTTTGGTCCCGGTATGGTAAATTCGATGCGTTGCCCGACCCTGAGGAAAACGCGTATCGAAGGTCGGCCATTCCGCCCGGGTTGGTATTGCCCTGTTGCGATTGGCCCTGATTGCCCTGATGGCCAGGCGACTGATCGCTCCCGCGTTGCGATTGCGTGGAGGCCGTTTCGCCGCTGGCATTGATGCCACGTTCGGCCAGTGCAGCCTGGATCGCGGGGACGAAACCGGGGTCGCGGCTCGCCAGTGTGGCGCGCAGATCATTGCCGCTGGCGTCGATCCTGAGCGAGATGGCGCCGAACTCCTGATGGCTGAGCGTTACTTGCGAACGTGCGGCGCGGCCGGCTTCGCGTGCCTCCGCCAGATGTTCGATGGCGGTTTCGAGCGCGGCAATCGCGCGCGGCTCGGCCACACTGCCCTGAACAGGGGGCGCAGCCGAGGGAGCGGCGGGAGAATGGTTGAGGGCAAGCGCTGCTGCAGGCTCGGCAAACCCAGCGGGTATGGCGGTCGTCGATTGGTTAGCCGATGGAGAAATCGAGGCGACTAGCGCGCTACTCGCGCTGGAAGAAAGGCCCGCTTCAACCGCTTCATTCGAGCCGGGGGAAACCGTCTGCAATACTGATCCAAGCGAGGTGATCGGCCATTCGGGGTTCGCTTGAACCGGGTTAACGCGCTGAGGCTCGCGCTCCTGCCCGACGGGCACCAGCATCGCCTCGCGGACCGGCTCGGGGCCAACCATTCTCAAGCCGCTTGGCAATTTGAGTGGAGCAACTCTTGCAGCCATTGCGGGGGCCGCATGAGCAGGATCGAGGGCCTTGGCCGCGATCGGGACCTGTTCGCCGAGCGCCAGAATGGTTGCCCGCACCTCAACATCTTCCCGTCCCTGCCCGAGCGGGTTTTCGTCCTCGTCCGAGGGGTGGGCATCAGGATCGGCAGTCTGATCGGCATGACTAGCGGAGACGACCGCCTGCGCCATTGGCGGAGGCCCCGCCAACGGCAAAACATTGCCATCGTCCGGCACGGCAGCGTCGGTGGGCGGCAAGACACTGCCGTTTACTTGCAAATCCAGAGGCCGCGAGAAATGAAACGGCCCGTTCGCGGGCGAGGAAATGTCGAAGGTCCCTTGGAGTGACACCGCTGGCTGCCCGTATTCCAAAGCAGGCAAGTCCGACCCATCAAATCCTTGTAAAATATTGGAAAAGCCGCCTGCAACAGAAGGGTTCGCACGTTCCGTATCGGGCGTGACTGGGGTGGGACGAAGCGAAATTTCGGGCAGGATCGGCAGCAATTCTCTCTTCCTCGGATTTCGGGCCGGTCACGAACCGGCGGGCTTGCGCGATTTGCTTTGCAGCTTGTGTGCCAAGAGCGCGGCGTGTTGCTCGCGGGACTGGCGCAGCGCCTCCGCATCCTTTCGCGCCAGATCGAGCCGCTCCTCGGTACGGTTGAGACGCGTCTCGGCTGCGGCCAGCGCATCGAGCTGCCATTGCGCCTGTTGGCTGGCATCAGTGCGCGCGGCCTCTGCCTGTTGCGCGATGTCATGGAGCGATCGCGCAAAGCTGGCATCAAGCCGCAGGGCGTCGCCCGTCATTGCTTGGTTGCGGCGGGCATAGGCATCGAGCAGCTCCCCGCTCTTGCGGGCGAGGGCGGCGCTGCGGTTCTCCTCGCTCAGCGCATCCGCCAGCGAAGCGAGGGCTTCACGGCGGCGCACTCTTGCAAGGGTTACCTGACGACGGGCAAGCGCTACGCGGCGTTGCACCTTTGTCATGAGGACGCTCCCAGACCGGCGCTTAGAGCAGCCAATTGCGAATAGCTTTCTGCCAAGCTCACCGATTCACCACGTTGCTGTTGCAGGAAGCCGTCGATCTGCCCGGAGTGCGCCAGCGCCGTGTCGAGCACCTTGTCAGTGCCGGCGCGATAGGCACCCATCATCACAAGGTCGCGATTGTCCTCGCGCGCGGCGATGAGCGCCCGCAAGCGGCGGGCCGCCTCGCCAATTTCCGGGTCGGTGACATCGGTCATCACCCGGCTCAGCGAAGCGGGCACGTCAATCGCGGGATAGTGCCCCCGCTGCGCAAGATCGCGCGAAAGAACGATATGCCCGTCGAGGATTGCGCGTGCCGTGTCGACTACGGGGTCGGAGGTGTCGTCGCCATCGGCCAGCACAGTGTAGAGCCCTGTCACCGCCCCGCCCGAACGCGTGGAATTGCCGGCCCGCTCCACCAGCCGGGTGACAGCGGCGAGCGCGGACGGCGGATATCCCCGCGCCGCGCCCGGTTCGCCCAGCAGCAATGCCAGCTCGCGCGCGGCATGGGCAACCCGGGTCAGGCTGTCGAGGATCAGCAACACCCGCTTGCCCTGGCTGCGGAAATGTTCGGAAATAGCGCAGGCATATTGCGCGGCGCGCAGCCGCAGATTGGGGGCATGATCGGCTGGTACCGCGACCACCACCATCCGCCCGCGCCTTGCGCCGACCATGTGGCGGGCGACAAAATCGGAAACCTCGCGGGCGCGCTCGCCGATCAGTGCAACCACCGTCACATCAGCGACCGCATGGCCTGCTATCGTGTCGATCAACACCGATTTGCCGACACCCGATCCGGCGATTACGCCCAGTCTCTGCCCGATACCCATCGTCGCCAGCGCATTGATCGCGCGTACACCGCAATCAAACGGCTCGCGGACTGGCGCCCGTTCCAGTGCCCCTTCGCGCGAACCGCCCAGCGGCCAGCGTTGGGCAAGGTCGAGCGGCGGGCCGCCGTCGATCGGATTGCCCAAGCCATCGACTGCCCGCCCCAGCAACGCTGCGCCCACCCGGACGGAACCGGGAGAGCCGACTGCACGCACCTTGGCGCGCGGGCGCAGCAATTGCGTGTCGCCCAACAACATCATCAGCGAATGGCCGCTGCGAAAGCCGATGACTTCGGCCAGCGCCTCGTGCCCTGTCTCGTCCTCGATCGCGCCAAGCGACCCGATCGGCAAGGCAAGGCCCGATACCTCGATCAACCCGCCTTCGCAGGCGACCACGCGCCCGCTTGGGACGGGACCAGTGGCCACCGCCGCACTGCGCATCCGCGCCAGCTCAATCTGGAGCTCCGCCAGCATTGCCGCCACTCAGCCCCGGATCGCCGCAGCGATTGCCCGGCGCCAATCTGCCGGGCCGTCGCTGATCGCGCCTTCACCCCCTTCGAACCGCAGGCCACCGCGCTCAACAGCAGGATCCGGCACGATGCGCCAGTGTTCCCGCGTTTCAGGGGCAAGCAGTTCGATGTCTTGGGGATGCAAATGGAGCGCGCATTCCGCAGCCGCGCTGCCCATGCGCCGCGCCGCTTCATGGCACCGCTCCGACAGGCTCTGCGGATCGGGCGTGAACCCGGCAATGGCCGCTTCGCACAGCGCGATCACGGTGTTCGATAACTCGGAAGCAAGACTGTCCATCGCAGCCTGATCAAGCGCCCTGAAATTCAGCCTTAGGCCGCGCTGCTTCTCCTGCTCCGCGCGATATTCAGCCGCCGCCGCAGCGCGTCCGCCCGCCTCACCTTGGGCAAAGGCTTCTGCCACAGGGTCGGGTGAATCAGGTGCTGGTGCAGGCGGAGGCACTTGGGCATCGGCCCGTTTCGGCTCTTCCGGCTTGTCCCTGGCCGGAAATCCGGCAACGAAGCTGTGTACGGCTCCCAAGGCTTCGATCCAGTTGGGCGCAGCCGGCCCGGCGACGGGTTCCATTTCAGCAAGCGCCGACACCCAATCAGACGAACTCGCCATCGTCCGCCCCCATTATGATCTCGCCCTGATCGGCCAGTGCACGCGCGACCTCGACCATCTTGCGCTGTGCCGCGAGCACTTCGCTGCGGGCAAGGCGGCCGCGCAGGTCGATCTCGTCGCGAATGCCATCGGCCGCACGGCTCGACATGGCGGCGAAGAACGGAGCGCGTTCGGGCTCCTTGAGCCCCTTGAGCGCGTCGACCAGATGTTCCGTTTCGACATCGCGCAGCAGCCGCTCCATCGCCTGGCGATCGAGATCGAACAGCATTTCGAACGTGAACATCTCTTCTTCGATGCGTTCGGCCAGCGCGCCGTCGCGCTGAGCAATTGCGGGCAGAACGGTTCCGCGCAGGTCACCTGAGGCCAGGTTGATAAGGTTCGCCGCCTCGCGCGGGCCGCCGATTGTGAGCGTGCTGATGCCGAAGCTCGCGCCGATCTTCTGCGACAACAGGCTTTCGATCATATCGATTGCCTGCTGGGATACCGGCCCGATCCGGGCGATGCGTTCGACAACCAGCGGCTGAACACTGGTCGGCAAGCCGGACAGCACTTCGGCTGCGGGTTCGGGCTCCAGCATCAGCAGCAGCGCGGCGATCACCTGCGGGTGTTCTTCCTCCACCAGCTTGAGCAGCACCGGCGGAGCCAGCCAGCGGGCAATTTCAATCCCGCGCACCTTGGGCTCCGGCTCGATCCGCAACATCATGCTTTGTGTCTTGGCCGGGCCGATCGAGCGTTCAAGCAAGGCGCGCACCTGCGCACCGCGATCCTGCCGGGCCAGCACTTCGCGCGTGCTTTCGGCAACAAAATCCTCCAGCGCCTCGGCCATGGCCGCGCGGTCGATCTCTCCCAGTTCGCACATTGCCGCGCCGATCATCTCGACTTCGGCCGGGTCCATCCGGGAAAGCAGGGCGGCGGCATCTTCGTCGCTCAGCAGCATCAGGAACACCGCCGCGCGGTCGATCCGGTTCAGCAATGGCATGGGCGCTGCCGAGCCGGAGTCTTCGCCATCGCCAATTTCGATCTGATCCATGCTCGTCATTGCGATTTCGCCTCCTGCGGGGTTTCAAGCATGCGCTGCAGCGCCTCCACCGCGCGATCGGGCTGGGTCGCGGCAAGTTGCCGGGCGAGTTCGATCTTCTTGGGGAAATCTGGCGTCAGCGCATCATCGGTCATGCGGGTGGCGGTGGCGTCGCGCGACTGATCAAACCCCTGCGAGGATTGCTCGGAGCCATCCTCGTCACGCTTGGCCGCAGGATCGCGCATCCGCTTTATCAACGGGCGGACCGCCAGCAGCAGTACCAGCAGGACCGCCAGCAAGGCCGTGGCATAGCGCAGCGCGGTGGCGAACCAGCCTTGCTCGTAGAACGCCAGCTCAGGCAGTTCACGGCTTTCGAATGCGCTGACGACAACCTGCACCTGATCCCCGCGAGTGGGATCCGCGCCAACTGCGGCGCTGACAAGGTTTTCCAGTTCCTCGGCGGTCAGCGGCTTGGCCGCTTCGAGCGCGGCATCGCTGACGGCGACCGCGACCGAGAGCTTGACGAGGCCGCCCGCCCTTGTGCTGGTCACTGCGACTTCGCGGCCCAGTTCGTAATTGCGTTGCACCGCGCTTTCGCTGTCGGTCGGCTGACCGCTCTCGTCGCCTGCCGCTTGGGCTTGCGGATCGGGAGCACCATCGACAAGCTGCGCATCGGCAGGCGGCGTATTGGCCGTGACGCCGGGAATACCTCCCGTCCCGCCAGCGGCGAGCCTTGTGGCGGAACGCTCGCTTTCGCTGCGGACGACGCCTTCCTGATCATAGCTTTCGCGCGCGGATGTCACTTCGGCCTGATCAAGCACGACTTGCACCTCGCTCGAAAAATTGCCTTCCCCCAGCAGTGGCATGAGCAAGGTGGTGAGCTGTTCGCGCAGCTTGGCTTCGAATTCGCGCTGCAGCGTCAACCCGTCGAGCGAGTGGTCCTCTTCTGCTGACAGCAGCCGCCCGTTCTGGTCGACGACGCGGACGGCATCCGGTGTCATTCCGGGAACCGATCCCGACACCAGGTTCACAATCGCCTCGACCTGTTGCTGGCTGAGACTGCGCCCGCTGACGAGCCGCACCATCACGCTGGCGCTGGGCGCGCTGTTCTGGCGCACGAAGACCGAACGTTCAGGCGTCGCCAGATGCACGCGCACGCTTTCGATCCCGTCGATCTCGCGGATCGTCAGCATCAGTTCGCGCTCACGTGCCAGCCGCAGCCGTTCGCCTTCGAGCGTGCGGCTTGAACCCAGCGGGATCGCGTCGAGCATCTCGCTCGCTCCCTGCGGAGCGGCAAGTCCGGCATCGCTGGCGACCAGCATCCTTGCGCGATAGACATCGTCCTCCGCCACGGTCACCGCGCCGGTGCCGCTATCGATCGTGTAAGAGATGTTGCCGCGTTCCAGCGCCTCTACCACCTTCGCGCGCTCGCTGTCGTTCAGGCTCGCATAAAGTGTGCGCTGCGGACCCTGCGCGATCGAGAGGTAGAGCGCGGCGACGAGCGCGACTGTCCCGACACCGACAAGCGCGGGGAGCGCACGGCGAAAGGCCGGCTGTGCGGTGAAGTCCGCCACCCTCGCCCGCCAGTCACCCTGCGTCGGGAACGATCCGACCGGAACCGCAGTACCCGTGGGCACCGGCATGTTTGCCTCTGCTTCAGCCACTTATCAGCTCCCCATCCGCATGATGTCCTGGTAGGCGGACAGCAATTTGTTGCGCACTTGCAGCGTCGCCTCGAACGCCACCCCGGCTTCCTGCCGGGCAAGCATCACCTGCGCGATGTCGGTCACCTCGCCGCGTTCATAGGCGGCCTGCATGTCGGAAGACCGCTGCTGCACCGCGCTGACATTCTGCAACGCGCCGGTAAGCGCATCGGCAAAGCCGGCCGCCGGGCGAGCGCCCTTGGCTTCCGGCGCATCAGCCGTGGCGCGCACTTCCTGCAGCGCCCTGCTCTTGGAAAGCACCTCGTGGCGCAGCGCCATCACCTCGTGAATGCCGCGCATCGGACCGATCGTGTTCATGCCTCACCCCCGGCGGCCATCAGACCGCATTCGCGCATCGAGGCGAGGCGATATCGCAGCGTGCGTTCGGAAATGCCGAGGCTGCGCGCGGTCCGCCCGCGGTGCCCGTCATTCGCATCGAGCGCCGACAGGATTGCTTGCGCCTCGGACTGGAACGCCACGTCGGAAAGCGATCCCGATGCGGCACCTGAAGGGGTCGGACAGGTGGTGTAACGTGGCTCTGTATCGAGTGAGCGCACCGGTTGATCGAACACGATGTGTTCGGAGCCGATGCAATGCTCCTTGCCCGCAAGCAGGATCGCACGGCGGATGACGTTTTCGAGTTCGCGCACATTGCCCGGCCAGGCGTGCGTTTCGAGCAGAGCGATTGCCTGCCCCGAAATCCAGCACGGCATTCCCGGCTTGGCCGCATGTCGCAGCAGCATTCCGAAAGCGAGCGGGGCGATATCCCCGCGCCGTTCGCGTAGGGCGGAAAGCGCCATGGGAAAGACGTTGAGGCGGTACATCAGGTCTTCGCGGAACCTCCCCGCTTCGACTTCGCGCGCAAGCGTCCGGTTGGTCGCGGCGATGATCCGCACGTCGACCTTCACCGGGCTGGTAGCCCCAAGTGGCAACACCTCGCCCTCTTGCAGGGTGCGCAGCAGCTTGGCTTGCAGGGAAAGCGGCAGTTCGCCGATCTCGTCGAGCAGCAAAGTCCCGCGATGCGCGGCACGGAACAGGCCTTCGCTTGCTTCGCCCGCACCGGTGAAGGCGCCCTTGCGATGGCCGAATAGCAATGCCTCCAGCATGGCTTCCGGCATGGCCGCGCAATTGACCGCGACAAACGGCCCGTTGCGGCGCGCGCTCATCGAATGGACGAAGCGGGCGATAACTTCCTTGCCGGTCCCGGTCGGCCCTTCGAGCAGGACAGGAATGTTGCTCGCGGCAATCCGCTCCGCCAGTGTCAACAAAGCAAGGCTCTGGCGATCAGCCGCAATCGGCGCACCGTCCCTTGCCGCACAAGCAATCAGAGCAGAACGCGCCTGATTGAGCGACGGCATCGAATAGGCCAGCGTCAAACGCGCAGCACCAGTCTGGGTGATGGCGGGATTTTCGGCATGAACGAGGTTCAGCGCGACGCTGTCTGCTGCCAGATCCCCCTCTCGCGGCGCGAAATTGCCGTGATCGCCCAACTCCAGCCGGTTCTGTTGCCAGCTTTGCGCCAGCAGCGGCAATGTCGGATCAAGCAGCGCGGAATGCGATTTTCGCGCGCCGGTCAGACCTCGCTGGTTCGGTTTGCCGTCGTCCTGCGAGAAATTTTTTGCGGTCCCTGCTGCCCTCATGATCCACCTGTTGTTTCCTGGTGGAAAGAAATTGCCGCCCGTGCGGACAAGATATGGCAAATTTAAGTACCCGCACTTTCACTTAGGGTTTGTGCGTATGTGACGCGATGGCGGCGGATGCGGTCCTGCCTTGGGCCTTAAACATCCCGGCGGATGGTCGCTCTTAGGCTCAGCAGGTGCGGCTCTGGTCGCTTCTGTTGACCACTTGCTCAAGACCTACGGGAGTTAGACCTATGTCCGTGATTAACACCAATATCTCCGCTCTGCGCGCTGCCAATGCAAGCTCGCGTGCCAATGAAATGCTCGGCGCCGCTATGGAGCGCCTTTCCACCGGCAGCCGCATCAACAGCGCCGCCGACGATGCCGCCGGCCTTTCGATCGCCACCGGCTTCACCAGCGACATCCGTGCATTGAATCAGGGTGTGCGTAACGCCAGCGACGGCATCGCGCTGGCCCAGACCGCTGAAGGCGCGCTGCAGGAAGTTACCAACATGCTTCAGCGTGTCCGTGAACTTGCCGTGCAATCGCAGAACGGCACGCTCGATGCGGAAGACCGCGGTTTCCTCGATACCGAAGTTACCGAGCTTGCCGCTCAGATTGACGACATCCTCAGCAACACCACCTTCAACGGTGTGACGCTGTTCAGCACCACTGCCGGCACCGATGTGACGGTTGACATCCAGATCGACGCGGGCCGCAGTGTTACCCTGACCAGCACCGCGATCGACGGCACCAATATTGATGCAGCCGCTCTCGATGTTTCCTCGGTTGCCAACGCCGCAACTGCGATCACCAACGTCGATGCCGCGCTTTCGGATGTGAACACGGCGCGTTCGTCGCTGGGTGCGGGCCAGAACCGTCTCGATGCCGCGATCAACAACCTGACCACGACTTCGACCAACCTTGCCGACGCACGCTCGCGGATCGAAGATGCCGACTATTCGGCCGAGACGACCGCGCTCGCCAAGGCTCAGATCCTTGGTCAGGCATCGACCGCGATGCTCGCCCAGGCCAACCAGTCGCAGCAGAACGTCCTGTCGCTGCTGCGCTAAACCTCGCCTCCCGGCCCGGCCCCCCGCCGGGTTCAGCAGAAGCCCGGAGCCTCGCGCTCCGGGCTTTTTGTTTGTTTTCTTCGTGCATCCGATAGCCGCTTCAGAACCGCATCATGGCCGCGCGCCACGCAGGCTTGCAGCCCAAATGCCGTGGAAATTTGCCGATGCCATGGACTGCGTTTTTCCATTCGTTTCCAGTTTGGGAATGATCGGATTTCCCGGACTAACGGCAAATACTAGGGCGGATTTTCCCCTATGAGCGGCCCGGATCGGGGCACCTTGTTGGATTCCGCAATGTCTCGGAACGCTTTCATTTTGGAAGCTGACGCGCTTTGGTAGGGAGAAATACTGGGTTATCCAACATGCATGGACACGAAAAGCAAAATCCTTCTCATCGATCCCGACGCCTCTTCGCGCACGGAGATGTATCGGTTCTTGGCTTCGCTTGGATATTATTCCGAGCCGATTGAGTCGTTGGACGACTTTTTCTCCTATTTTTATTCTCCAAGTATTGTCCTGATACATGATACGGGTGACATTGTTCCGGAATTCGCGCGTCGGCTCGAAGACATTGGTGAATGGTTCCCGTTCGCGGTGTATTCCGAGGAGTTTCTGACGCTTCAGGTCGTTAATGCGGTGCGCAATGGTGCGCTCGACTGCTTTGCGTTCCCGGGAGAGAAAGATACGGTGGCGGGGCGTCTCGCCCAATTGGAAAGCATCATCGCCCAGTCCGGGCACGAATTGAGCCGGTCCGCGCGAGCGAAGCGTCTGGTGCGCGAACTCAGTTTCCGGCAGGTGCAGGTTCTCAAATGCGTGTCGCATGGAATGTCGAACAAGCAGATCGCGCAGGAATACGGCATCAGCCCCCGCACCGTCGAACTTCACCGCAAGATCATGATTTCGAAACTGGGTGTTTCGAGCTCGCCGGAAGCGGTCAGACTCGCGGTTGCTGCGGGGATTGCGGCCTAACGTCTATCGAGGCCCCAGTAGTCTGCTGAGTGTTTCGGTTACGAGTTCCAGTCTGAGCGGCTTTTGCAGGAACGGCCAGTCAGGCATTGCCTCTTCTGGTCGCATTCCGCTCATCACTATGACTTTGAGGTCCGGGGACATCGCACGGGCTGCGTGGGCCAGGATGATGCCATTGCCTTTGGGCATGATCACGTCGGTCAGCAATGCGTCGAACGGACAATCGGCTTCATTGTATTCTTGAACGAGACCTATGCCTTCGCGCGGGCTGGATGCGCCGGCGACATGGTATCCCTCCTGCTCAAGCAGTTCGACCAGAGCTTCGAGCGCATATTGCTCGTCGTCAACGACAAGGATTCGAGGTTGGTCTGAAGGCCCGATAGGCAATCCTGTCTGGGCAAGCGGCGCCATATCTGCGACGCTTTCGAGATCTTGGATGATCGGGAACTTCAGGCGCGCCAGCGCTCCCGATACCGGGTTTGGTAACAGCTCGACCGTCCCGCCATGGTTGGTCATGAAGTCCTGAACAGAAGCAAGTCCCAGGCCGGTTCCTTTCTCCTTGGTCGAGAAATAGGGTTCGAATGCCTGCGCCAGCGCGGCTTCACCCAATCCCATCCCATTGTCTGACACTTCGACCACCAGCCAGTTCACCGATTGATAGGTTGAAATTTCGATCCGGCCTTCACCGAGGATCGCGTCACATGAATTGAGGATGAGATTGGTCAGGCAGTTGAGAAAACCGGCCTGGCCAAGCTTCACCTTCACTCCCGACGCATCGAGGTCAAGGATCAGCTCAATCCCGTCGCTCGTCAAAGACTTGAGGTAAGGCAACGAGTCCTGCAGAATTTCGTCCGCCACGAATTCGCGCCGCTTGTCGTTCTGCGAGGAGGACAGGGTGACCAGCGAGGATGCGATTGCCGAACTTCTGGTGGTGGTCTCCATCAGAATTTCCGCAATTGTGGCAATTTGGCGGTTGTTGCTGGCTTCCTGTGCAAGCCTTTGTGCGTTGAGCTTGATGATGGACAGATGGTTGTTGAAGTCGTGAGCCAGGCACCCCGATATCCTGCTGACTTGCTGCAGCAACGCATCGCTTTTCTGCCGCTCGGCGGTCAATTTGGCGGCCATTTCCTTCGCTTCGGCGATCATGGCATCCTGCATCTTGATCAGCAGGATGTTGTCGAGCGAAGGATCGGTCGGAGATAGATCCGACATGCGTAGGCCGGTCAGTTCTGTCGGGTCCGGAATGGGGCTGGGATTCAGCGCCAGCAGATATGTTCCATCGGATTCGATGATGACGCCGGTCATCGTGATCGGGCGTGATCTGGATCGCAATTGAATGCTCGGCATATTGGCCGATATGACCGGTAGGGCATTCAAGAGTTCAGGGTTGGAAACGATGAAGTGATCTTCAAGATGATCACCCTTGGTCAGATCCGGCAGCCTCTTCCAGATGGACGCTCCAAAGTCTATTATATTCAGGTGCTTGTCGACGAGGATATGACTTGGAAACAACCGTCCTAGATCTTCGGAATCCAACGCGAACCGCATGATTTACGGTCCGTCCCGGTGCCAGATCTTGTATTCAAGCCCAACCGGGCCATCCTTGATCAGCTTCACGTCCCCAATCTGATTGAAGTGATCCAGCAGACCTTTCAGCAATCCGGTCACAAATGCGCCCAAGCCGTTGCGTTCCGAGAGGTAGAGAACCGTGAAATAGCCGTCACCTTTTTCCAGCACCTGAAACGATGGCATTTGCGCTTTCGTGAGGGTGCGAACCACGGATCTGTGCATCTGATCGAGGTTGGATATGAAAGTCATGATGTCATCGCCGGTGAATTCCATCATCGACTTGAACGATCCCTTCCCGGCGAAAACGATCCAGTATCGGCCGAACTCCTCCAGACAGTCTTGCATGTCGAGGCCGAGGCGAACGGCCGCTTCCTCCAGTATCCGCATCGTCAGAGCATCATTGTAGACGTTGAAGCTGATCTGGTCGGCAGCGGTGATTTTCGCCGCGCGTTCAAGCGCCGCCCATTCGGTAGCGCCGAGCTGCTCGACAAACATTTCGCGCACAGCGCAATGGATCATCCCGTACATCGCCACGGATCCCTAAACATAAATCAGCACAAAATCATCGGTCGTTTGCGTCGCCGCCTGCCATTTCGTCCAGCAATGCGGCCAGCATTTCCACCTGGGTTTCGATCAGGTCCAGCTTCGACGCGTAGTATTCCCGGCTTGGCAAATCTGCCTCGCGCTGGATACGGTTGCTCATGTTTCCGGCTGCCAGTCTGATGACATTCAATGGCTGTCTCAAATCGTGCAACCGCCGATTGTTTTCAATCATCAAACAATGCCTCAAACAACGCCAAGCTCCAAAGCCGAAAGCCCGCAAAAAGTTCCTGAAAGATCAGGGTAATGAGATATCAACCACGAACTTGCCAATGCAAAATCGACTCATTCTCATTTTGAAAGTATATTCCCTGTCGATGCCCAAGCGCATCGATATGGCTCGGATAGGGGCGCATTTCGGCGATAAATGTCGTAGGAACACAAATCGGGATGGATGACTTTCAGCAACGGGGGGCTGAATCGATGGATCTGGCCATCATGACAAGTACGGTTCTTGTCATCGATGACGATCCAGCTTGCCTTCAAGAATATTGCGAAATGATCGATCACCTCGGTTATTCGTTTCATGCAGCCGGAAACGCTACCGACGCACTGAAAATTATCGGGGAAGATCAGTCGATCGGGATCATCATCACCGATTTCCAGATGCCGGAAATGGATGGCCTGGGCCTGTTATCCGAATTGGCCGCCCGTTATTCCTCTTCCCGGCCGATCGTTGCCCTGATGATCACCGGCTTCGGTTCGTTGGATACCGCGGTCGAGGCGATGCGTCACAACGCCGTCGATTTTCTGGCAAAACCCGTCGGAAGAGGCGATCTGGCATCGGCTCTGCGCCGCGCCTCGATGCGGCGCGCGCAAATGCTGGGCTCGTGGCAGCTCGCCACACTGCGAGAAGCCGCCAACAAGAAGAAAAATCCTGCAGTCTCGCCATCGACACGCGGCCAGACCATGACGGATTTTGTGCGCAATATCATCAAGCTGCGGCGCCGCAGAATGGATTTCCTTGATGCCGAGCTCTTTTCGGACCCGATGTGGGACATCATGCTCGAACTGACCCTGGCAAAACTGGAAGGCACACCGATTCCGGTATCCAGCGCCTGCGCGGCCACTCAGGTGCCATTTTCAACGGCATTCCGGCACGTCGGTAATCTCGTCGCATCGGGGTTGGTGCGCAGATGGAAGGACCCCGAAGACAATCGGCGCGTGATGCTTGAACTCGAGGAAGAGTCCTTCAACGCGATGGTCGGATATCTATCAGCCATCCAGGAATGAAATTGGCGCGAATTCCGGCGGGCTCGACTGGCTTCGATTGAGAACAATAAATCTCAATATGAAATTTCTTTCACTCGCCTCGAATCCCCTTTGAAAGTACCACTGAATATGGTCTGAGGAAGAGGACAACAATGGTCCTCACCTGCGGGTTGCGCGATGTTGCCGGGGTGCAAGTCTCCCTCGGCAACATTTGCGTGCCCCCGCAGGTTTTGCTTGGTTCGCACCACCCCGAACCTGATCTGCCTATCGTCACCGAGGCTCAATCTTCGCGTACCCAGGGTGTCATCGTCGCTCGGCACGCGCGGCGCTTCTCACCGGCCTGGTTTGCTGGTTCAGCAGCAGAAGCGATATCCGCCGGTTCCGGGGATCTGTCCTGTCGTCTACAATCAGGGGCTCGGTGTCAGCCACGCCCTCGATCCGGGCAAAACGACCGGCGGGCAGGCCACTCAGGATCAGTTGCTGGCGGGTTGCCTCGGCGCGTCCTGCGGAAAGCGACCAGTTGTTGACCTGCACGCCCGAACGCCATGGCAGGGAATCGGTATGGCCGCGCAGGATCAGCGGGTTGCGCTCTTGGGCAAGAGTATCGCCGATCACTTCAAGCAAAGCGCGCGCATCATCGGTCAAGACCGTGGTGCCAAGCGCGAACATCGAAAAATCGGCATCGTCGACAAGATCGATTCGCACACCGTCAGGCGCGCGCATCACCCGCACCTGACGCACCAGCCGTGAAATCTCGCGCTTTTCGGACAACTGTTCCTCGATCGATTTGCGAAGGCGATTGGTAGCATCGCCCTCTCCGCCACCTTCGACCGGGCCGCCCTGCGCGCCGCGCGGGATGGTGATGGACTGAGTGCCCGTCTGCCCCATGGCATGCGGATAGTTGTCAACGTCGGTCAGCGACGATCCGCCCAGCAGGCCATCAGAGCCCGAGCTTTCCTGCCGGGTCTTTACCAGAGTGGGCGAGAAATAATCGGCGATCCCCTTACGCTGGGTTTCCTCTGTCGCGCCCAGCAACCACAGCAGCAGGAAGAACGCCATCATCGCGGTCACGAAATCGGCATAAGCCACTTTCCACGCACCACCGTGGTGGCCGTCGCCGCCCGTGACGACGACTTTCTTGACGATGATCGGCGCGGGGATGGCGCCAACACCGCCTTCACCCGACTGCGTCGGATCGGCGACTGATGCCCGCGAAGCCATGTCACTTGCCCCGCATCAGGTCGAGCAGTTCAGTCAGCTTGGGCCGGTGTGCCGGCGGCAGGCCCGAACGCGCCGCTTCGAGCACCAATGGCTGCGGATAGCCGTGCAGGCTGGCGATGATCACCTGCTTGATCGAGTGATAAATCTGGCTGTCATGGGCGTTCACCTGTTTCAGGCGGCTCGCCATCGGCCCGGCGAAACCATAGGCCAGCAGCACCCCCAGGAATGTCCCCACCAATGCGCCGCCGATCATCTTGCCGAGGATTTCGGGCGGTTCGCTGATCGCGCCCATGGTCTTGATCACGCCCAGCACTGCGGCAACGATGCCAAGCGCGGGGAAGGCATCCGCCAAAGACTGGATCGCGTGTTCGGGCTCCTGCATTTCATGCAGCTGGGTCTTGATCGCATTGTCGATCACATCCTCCACCGCGTGGGTATCGAGCGTACCCGAAGACACCACCATCAGCGTCAAGGGATCGCAGATCATGTTGACGACCACAGGGTCTTTCTGAAGGCGCGGGTATTCGCTGAACAGCGCGGAGTTTTCCGGCTCGGTCACATGGCTTTCCAGCGCCACTGCGCCTTCGGATCGCAACACCTTCATCAGCTTGCTCGAAAGGGCGATCGCGTCGAGGTGGTCCTGATCGGTGTATTTCGGCCCCTTGAACACCTTGGCCACGCCGCCGCCCAGCAGCTTCAGCTCGTGCATCGAATTGCCGATCAGCGTCGCACCCAGCGCCGCTCCGCCGATCATCATGAATTCGAGCGGCAGAGCGGCAAGGACAGGACCCAAAGAACCACCGGCAATGGTGAAGCCGCCAAAGACCATGACAATAAGGACGATGATACCAATGGCGGCAAACACAGCGGCAGACCTTCCGGGGTTAAAGGGCGTTGAAGAGTGAAAGCGAAGAAATGCGGGTGAAGCTGGCCTGGCTCGCTTCGAGCGCGGTCAGCACCTGCTGCAGGCGCACGATCGCATCTGTGACATCAGTGTCGCCGATCTGCGATCGCTGCGCCGCCACGTCGAGCGCGCGGGTTTCCTGATCCTGCTGGATCGCGTTGACCCAGTCGAGCCGGGTGCCGATAATCGTCTGGCTGCGGGTCGCGCTGTCGAGCGCGGCGTCGATCCCGGCGAGTGCATCCTGCGCCGCCTCTGCCGGATCGGCCGCGCCTCCCCGCAGGGCCAGCGCAAGGCCGGACAGCACGTTGAAGGCGCTGTCGGGCGTGCCGTTGACGTCGAATTCGAACAGCTGATCGCCCGTCACCCCGCGTTCGATCTGGGTTCCCGGCGCAACCGGAACGGTGCCGTTCTGACCATTGCCGTTGTAGGTGACATTGCCGGCAGCATCGCGCACGAATGCGGGCGCTCCGGCAGTGCCCGCGAACAATGGCGCGCCGGTGATGGAACGGGCGTTTGAGCGGGCGAAGAGTTCCTCGCCCAATTGTTCGATTTCCAGCGCGATAGCCTCGCGCCCGCTGGCCCCCGCAGTGTCGCTGCCTGCGGCCACAGCGAGTTCACGCACCCGCTGGAGGATCGCGACCACGCCTTCGATTTCGTTCGAAGCCTGCGTCAGGTCCTGGCCCAGCCGGGCTGCGTTCTCGGCCTCGGTCTCTCCGCGCCGTTCGAGCCGGGTGAGCGCACGCAGCCGCGCGGCGGCAACCGGATCGTCTGATCCGCGCTCGATCCGCACGCCGGTGGCAATCTGGGTCTGAAACCGTTCTAGCGAGGCCCTTAGGTCATTCATCTGACCCAGAGAGCGATCGAAGAAGGCGCTGGTGGAATTGCTGATGCCGGTCATCATCCCAGCCCCAGAATGGTGTCGAACAGTTCGGTGGCGATCTGGATCACGCGGCTGTTGGCATCGAACGCCTGTTGCAGCCGCACCAGATTGGCAGCTTCGGTGTCGAGATCGACCCCGCTTTCGGCCAGCATGGTGGCGACCGCGCTTTCGCGGATCATCGCCAGCCCGTCGCGGGTCGTATCAAGTCCGGCAATCCGGCTGGACAGCGAAAGCAGCGTGCGGTCGATCCCGGCAATCGGCCCGTCATCGGCACCGAATGCGGCGATCAGATTGGCGAGATTGCCGGTGTCGCGGCTGCCCGCAGGCGATCCGGCAGGAGCAACAGCCAGACCCGCACCACCGCTCAGGACCATGGTGATGTCGCTGGCCCGCGTGCCTGAGAAAAGCGGTTGTCCCGGCGATCCGTCCAGCGCGGCCCCGGCGGCCTGCGCGGTATTGGCGCGTGCAATCGTGGCTGCGGCTGCGGCATCAAGTTCGCTCTGGCGCTGGGTGTAATCGGCCAGCGCCGCGACGCGTCCGGCAACATTCCCGCCCGCAGGCGATACCGCAGCTCCGTCGATCCGGATTTCCACCGGCCCGCCCGGAGTGATGTCGGCGCTCATGGTGCTGGCGCTGGCAGCGCTGACGAGCACCGGACTGCCCGGAGCGGCCAGTCGCACTTCGGCGGCTCCGAACTGGTCGAAGCTGACTTCGATACCGATTTCCTGCGACAGGTCACGCAGAGCCGCATCGCGCGCATCAAGCAGCGCCGCGCGGCCAGCCGTGCCTTCGCGCGCTCCGACAAGATCAAGGTTGATCCGCGCGAGCGCGCTGGCGGTTCCGTTGATCGTATCGATCCCGGCTCCCAGTTCGGCTTCGGCAAGGTCGCGGGCATTGCCAAGAGCAAAGTCGGCGAACTGGAATGTCTCTGCCATCTGCCGCGCGCTTTCGACCGCCGCCGTGCGCAAGGCGGAATCGGTCGGATCGCTTTCAAGCAGCGTCAGCGCAGCTTCGAAATCGACGAGGCTTTCGTAAAGGCCCGATTGCTCCAGCGCGCTTTCAGCGCCGCGCAATCCCGCGATCTCCGCCTCTATGCGGGCAAGATCGGAAGTGCTCGCACGCACCTGCCGCTGAGTGAACTCATTTCCCAGCCGATCGACATTGCCGATCGTCACTCCGTTCAGTGTGCTGCGCTGGAGTCGGTCTATCCGGCCTGTCGTCACCAGCTCGCTCTGGTCGATCCGCCGCCGCGTGTAATCGGCGTTGGAAGCATTGGCGATATTCTGCGCCGTCAGCTCCAAAGCTGCGCGCGATGCCGCCAATCCGGTGCGGCCGATGGTGATGAGACTGGTAGCCATGGCCTCTAACCCTTGCCATCAACAAATTGAGCAAGCTGTTCCTCGATACTCCGTGCAAACCCGAAGGCCCCGCTTTGCGAAGCCACTTCAGCGAAGTGTTCGTCGCGCATTTTCTGAAACTGTTTGAGGCCGCCTCCGGTAAGCGGCGCGTCCTCGGAAAAGCTCGATGCGCGCGCGCTTTCCAGCATCCGGCGGATCATGATCGCCTCGAACCCTTCCGCCGCCGCGCGCAGCTCCTGCCGCTCGGGCGAGAGCGCAGGGGTTGCAGGATCGACAGCGGAAAGACGCGGCGCAATCATCACAGCACCACCATTTCCGCCTGCAAGGCGCCTGCCTGTTTCAGGCTTTCGAGGATCACCACCAGATCAGCCGCGCCCACGCCCAGCAAATTGAGCGCGTCGACGATCTCGGAAAGATTGGCAGCCCCCGGCATCAAGGCGATGCGATCACTTCGTTCGGAAACGGTGATTTCGGAGGATTCCTCAACCGCAGTCACACCCCGGCTGAAGGGATCGGGTTGGATCACGGCGGGCGATTCCTCGATCCGGATCACCAGCTTGCCGTGACTGATCGCGGCAGGCGCAAGCCGCACCGCCTGGTTGATCACCACCGTGCCGGTGCGGCTGTTGACGATCACTCGCGCCGCGACCGGGGCGGGCATCACGTCGAGCATTTCGATGTCGGCCAACATTGCGGCGCGCTGATTGCTGCCGAACGGCAAAACCAGCTCGATGCTCACCCCATCGGCGATCTGCGCCGTGCCGGGATAGCGCGCATTGATCGCGTCGCGCACCCGTGCGGCGGTAAGAAAATCGGCCTGATGCAGGTTGAAGCGCAGCGAGCTTTGCTGATCGAACCCGGTTGCGACAGCGCGTTCCACCGTCGCCCCGTCGGCGATCCGGCCCACGGTCGCCACATTGACGGTCAATTGCGATCCGTCACGCCCCGATACGCCCAGCCCGCCGACAGCGACATTACCCTGCGCCATCGCATAGATCTGCCCGTCCGCACCATACAGCGGGGCGAGCACCAGCGCGCCCCCACGCAAGGATCGGGCCTGGCCCAGCGTCGACACGGTGATGTCGATCCGCTGTCCCGGCTTGGCAAAGGGCGGCAGTTCGGCGGTGATGATGACGGCGGCGGCGTTGCGCAGATTGGGGCTGACACCGGGCGGCAATTGCAGCCCGAGCCGGCCCGATACGCCCCGCATCGCCTCCGTCACATATTCGAGATTGTCGTCACCGGTCCCTTGCAGGCCGACAACAACGCCATATCCTGTCAACTGGTTGGCACGCAGCCCCTCGAACTGGCCGAGATCACGGATGCGCTCTGCCGACGCCATCGAAGGAACCAGCGCGATGAACAGCGCCATCAGCGCGATGAATGTGTGAAAACGCGGCATCAGAACGGACTCACTGCGTTGAAGAAGCGCGACAGCCAGCCCGGACGGCTTGCCTGCTGGACTTGCCCCTTGCCGGTGTAGATCACCCGCGCATTGGCCACGCGAGAGGACGGCAGGGTGTTGTCGGCATCAATATCGACCAGCCGGATGCGTCCTGCGAACTGGACCCATTCGTCCCCTTGGCTCAGCGACATCTGCTTTTCTCCGACCACTTCGGCGGTTCCGTTGGGGTAGATCGCCGCGATCGTCACCGCGACGGTACCGCTCAATTGGCTTTGCTGCGCGGCGGTACCCCCTCCATTGAACGACCCTTCGCCACTGGCATTAAGGGCATTGGGGTTCAGGAAATCGAGCGGCCCGGCGGTGGGAGGCGTAATTCCGAAGCTGCCGGAACGCTGTGTCTGGCTGCTGGTGCTCTTGGATGTGGTGGTGTTTTCCACCAGCCGGATCGTCACCATGTCGCCCAGCGCGCGGGCGCGGGTGCCGGTGACGAGGCCGGAATAACCCTGGCTCACCTGAAAGATCGCCCCCTGGCTGGCCCCGTTGCCGCCCGCGACGACTGCCGGAGCGGGAGGCGGCGGAGGCGCTGCAAAACCAAGCTCGCGCTGCGCGCCCGAACCCATGCAGGCCGAAAGCGAGAGCGCAGCGGCGATTGGCAAAATCGTCTTTTTCATCATGCCCCTCACAATGTCTGGTTGGCGTTGCGCAGCATTTCGTCGACCGCGCTCACCATCTTGGAATTGATTTCATAGGCGCGCTGGGCCTCGATCATTTCGACCAGCTCCTCGACCACGTTGACGTTGGAAGCTTCAAGCATCCCCTGACGGATCTGCCCGCGCCCGAATTGCCCCGCGACGCCGAGTTCGACCGGGCCGCTAGCGGCGGTTTCGACAAGGAAATTGTCCCCGATCTGGCGCAGACCGGCGGGATTGACGAAGCTGGCGACCTGCAATTGCCCAAGCTGCACCGGCGCTGCCTGTCCCGGCTGCACCGCGCTGACCGTGCCATCGGGGGCAACCGCGATGCTCTGCGCGCCCTGCGGCACCTGGATCGGCGGGGTCACGGCATAGCCTTGCGAAGTGACAAGATTGCCCTGCGCCGAAAGGGTGAAATTGCCCGCGCGGGTAAAGGCGATCTGGCCACCGGGAAGTTCAACCTGAAAATAGCCATTGCCATCCAGCGCCATGTCGAGCGAATTGCCCGTCTGGTTGAGCGTGCCCTGCGACTGGATGCTGGTGGTCCCCAGCACTTGCACCCCCGTGCCTAGGTTGAGCCCCACGGCATAGGCGGTTTCGTTGGTCGATTGCTGCCCCGCCACCCGCTGTTCCTGATAGGCGAGTGTCGCGAAATCGGCACGGTCGCGCTTGAAACCGGTGGTGCCGATATTGGCGAGGTTGTTGGCGATGACGCGCATCCGCGCATCCTGTGCCTCAAGCCCGGTGCGGGCGACGTGGAGGGCGGAAGTGGGCATTGCGTGTGTTCCTTTTCTCTGAATTTCGCGAGCGGCGCGGCGGGCGGGCTATCAGCCCATGCCCATCAGTCGGGCCGATGCCTCGTCGAGCTGTCCGGCGGTTTCGATGATCTTGGCGCGCTGTTCGAAGGCGCGCTGCGCCTCGATCATCTGCACCAGCGTTTCGGCGGTCTGGACGTTGGATTCCTCCAGCGCGCCGGGAGTGACCTGTGCGGTCGGGTCTTCGGGCAGGACGCCGCCGCCCGGCACCGTCAGGAAACTGTCGATGCCCTTCACCAACTGGCTGCCTTCGGCTGAAACCAGCTTGATCCGGTCAATGACTTGGGCGGGCGCATCTGGGGCGGCGGGATCGGAACCCAGTACCGAACCATCCTCCGCGATCCTTACCGAGAACCCGCCGGGAACGGTGATCGGCGCACCGCCCTGTCCAAGTACGGGAAGGCCTTCGCCGTTTTCGAGCACGCCGCTGGCCGCAACCCGCAGATCCCCGCGCCGCGAATAGACTTCGCCGCCACCGGGTGCCTGATAGGCAATCAGCCCCGAACCCTTTACCGCAAGGTCGAGCGGCTGGCCGGTCGGCTTCACCCGCGCCTGTGCCATGTCCGCCCCGCGCACCATGCCGCGCGCCAGCGCCCGCACCTCGATCGACTGGTCTTTCAAGGTGGCGGGCGTGATCGCGAAAACCTCCTGACGGAAACCCGGCGTGTTGGCGTTGGCGAGATTGTTCGCCACCGCACGCTGGCGGTTCATCGCCGCGTCCATGCCGGTCAGGGCGGTGTAGATCAGGCGGTCCATGGCGCTGTCCCCTGCCTATCGCTTACCGTTGCAGGTTGAGTACGGTTTGCGAAATCGCCGTGGCGGTGTCGATCGCACGGGCGTTCGCCTGGAAATTGCGCTGCGCCGTCAGCAGCGAGACCATCTCTTCGGCCAGGTCGACGTTCGAGCGCTCCAACGCCCCGCTCATCAACTGGCCGAGATTGCCGACACCGGGTTCGCCGTACTGGGGCAGACCGGAATCCGCAGTCGCTTCCCATTTGGTCTGGCCGATCGGACGCAGGCCACCAGTGGCCGGGAAAGAAGCCAGCGCAACCATCGCCACCGGCTCGCTCGAACCGTCGGAATAGTTCGCGCCGACAATGCCGCGCGCATCGATGGAAATGCTCGACAGGGCCGAACCGGCGGCGTTGACCGTCGGCACGACGACATTAGCGGGCACATTGGACGTGGCATTGCCGTTCGCGTCAACCGGGAAAGCCTGCACCAGATCGCCGCTCTTGGTCTGCAACCCACCGGTCGCAACCAGTTCGAGATTGCCGTTGCGGGTAAAGGTAACGTCGCCCGAAATCGGGTTGGCCACGGCAAGGAAGCCGTCGCCGGTAATCGCCACGTCAAGCACGCGCCCGGTCTGCTCGATCTGGCCCAGGCCGAAATCCTGCGTAATCCCGGAAACCGCAGCGCCGATGCCCGGCGTTACGCGGGGATCGGTGCTGCCGCCGGTGGCGACGAGATCGGTGAACTGTGCGTTGGACTTCTTGAAACCGGCGGTTTCGGCATTGGCGATGTTGTTGGAGATGACGCGCAGATCGGTTTCGGCGTTACGCATCCCGCTAAGTGAGGTGTAGAACGACATGGATCGGGTTCCTTTGTACTGAAGGGAAGTTGGTTCAGGAGATTTCGGAGATGGTGGCGGCGTTCGCCTCGGCTGCCGCGAGCGCCTTTTCCTGCGCCGCGATCAGAGCATCGAGCTTGGCCGAAATGTCTTCGAGCGTGGCGCGCGAGGCAGTGCCGTTCTCCAGCGTCGAAAACTGCGCGAGCTGCGCGAGCATCTGTTCGTTGCTTTGCGGCTCAAGCGGATCCTGATTGGCGAGTTGCGCCGTCATCAGCCGCAGGAAGTCCGCAGCTCCCAGCGAGGCAGCCGCGCTTTCACGACGGATCGTGCCGGGCGCGTTCAGCTGGTCGAGAACGTTCGAATTGATTTCCATGGCTTAATTGCTCCTCAGGGTTTCGAGCATCAATTGCTTGGCTGTCTGGAGCGCCTGAACCATGTTCTGGTATTGGCGCGCACTCTCCATGATCTCGATCATCTCGGCGCTTTCATCGACAGGAGCTTCCCAGATGTGGCCGGTTTCATCGGCGAGCGGGTGGCCGGGATCGTAACGCTTGGTCGGCGCGGTTTCGGATCGCACCAGCCCGTCGCTGCGCACGCTGGAAATCCCGGTGGCGCGGTCCAGCTCGGTCGCGAATACCGCGCGGATCGGGCGATAGGCTTCGGCTTCGCTGCTGGCGACGGAGCCGGCGTTGGCGAGGTTCGACGTCGCCGCGTTCATCCGCACCAGCTGCGCGGACATGGCGCGCTCGGTCATGGAAAACAGCGTCATACGGTTACCGTCAGGCATGGCTTATTCCCCCTTCAGCGCACGGGTGATGGTGTTGACCTTGCCCTGGACGAAGCTGAGCGTGGCGGAATAGGCCATGGCGTTCTCGGCAAAGGCGACCTGTTCGCGCCCCAGTTCCACCGTGTTCCCGTCAAGGCTTGGCATGGTGGGGCGGCGAAAGAGCATTTCGGGTTCGCCAAAGCGTGCCGGTTCGCCGCGTGCTTCGGACAGGCGGGCATCGAGCGCGGCGTTGAAATCGATATCGCGTGCCTTGAAGCCGGGGGTTGCGGCATTGGCGATATTGGCCGCGATCACACCCATGCGCTGTGAACGCAATTCAAGCGCGGCGCCGTGGATGCCGAAAATCTGCTCTTTCATGGCTTGCTCCCGTCAGGGTTGAGATTCATGCGCCAAAGGCTTTGCACCATGCGTGCCAAACCGCGTTTGCAGCCGCTCACACCACGAATTTGCCGGTTTTCGAGGCTTTTCCGGCAAGCGATTGCCGGACGGCGGCAAGACAATGCCCCTTAAACCTCGAGATGGCCGACCGTTCTGGTTGTGATCACCAAGCCCGTCGGGAGTGCAGGAACAAATGCTGGAGAGCGCAGCAGCCCTTTTTGATGTCGGAGCGCTGCTTGTCGTGATTGCCGGAACGGTGATTGCCACCGCTGCCCGAAGCGGCTGGCGCAACCTGCGAGCGGCGCTGTTCGCGCTCGCCCGGCTCCGCATCGCACCAATTGATTGCGATGCCAATCGCGCCGCGCTTGCCCGCACCATAGCGGCCGTGCGCGCCAAGGGGCATTTGTGCTCGGACGTGCCGCTGCCGCCAGACAAGGCCTTTGCGAGCCTTGTCTCGGGCTATCTCGTCAGCGGTTCGATCGAAGCGATGCACGAAGCCGCGATAAAGCACCAGACCGCCCGCGAAACCGGACGCGACAGGGCCGTGCGCGTGCTCGAATACGCGGGAGAAATCGCGCCCGTGTTCGGACTGGTCGGCACCCTCTTCGCCATTTCGCAGCTCGCGCCAACAGGGCAATTGAGCCTTGCCGAAAACACCATGCAGGCGCTGGCAACAGCAGTCCTGTCGTCGCTCTATGGGGTGCTGACCGCGCATATCGTCTATATCCCTCTGGCCGGAGCGATTGAGCGGCGCGGCTTGCGCGAAGAGGAAGATCGCCTCGCTCTGATCGAGTGGTTCGAACACGAGCTTTCCCGCGAGCCGCCGCGAGGTGCGCTGTCGCGAGTGAAGGACGCCGCATGATCGCGCATCCACGTTTCCCTGCGGATGCGCAGCGCCCCAACGGCCATTCGTCCGGTTGGCAGGTGGTGCTGGCCGATCTCGCGCTGATCCTGTTTCTGGTGACACTGGCCGCGCTGGCGGCGGGCCCCGAAGGTGACGATCGCTCAAGGATCGCCAAGCCCGAGATCGCCGCATCGCAGGCCCTTTATCGCGAAGTCGAAGACGGCCCGACGCTTGCCGAGTGGCTCGATCAGCGCCCGGCTGATCCGCGCGCCACGCTCACCATTCTCGGACAGCACACCGGGGCTGATGACGCGATGATCTGGGATCGCGCAGAGGCCATGGCCCAGCAAGCGCGCGGGCGTGGTTTCAGGGTAAGAGTGGTGATTGGTGAAGGCGAGGTCAGCGATCTCTACGCCAGCCTCGCCTATGACGAATTGAACTAGACCGCGACGATCCGGTTGCGACCTTCGGCCTTGGCCCGATACAGCGCCTCATCCGCCCGGGCGAGGGCTTCGCGGGTCTCATCCACCCCGGTCACTTCGGCGATGCCTCCGGAAAAGGTCACCTTGCCGAACGGCTTGCCCGTATCGCGGTTTACCATCTGCTTCATCGCCTGTGCGCGGCGGATCCCGTCGAGCTTGCGCCATGCCTCGTCCTTGTCGAGGCCGTAGAACAGGACGACGAATTCCTCGCCCCCGTGACGCGCGACAAAGCAGGTGTCGCTGGCATTGCTGTTAAGCGTGCTGGCAATCGCCACCAGCACTCGGTCGCCCGCGTCATGGCCGTGGGTGTCATTGATCGACTTGAAATGATCGACATCGCAAAAGGCGACGCAAAGCGGCTGGCCAGATTGCTGTGCGGATTGCGCGGCAGAAGACAGCCGGCGCTCGAACGCGCGGCGATTGGGCAGCCGCGTCAAATGGTCGACATCCGCCTCGGTCCGTGCCTTGGCGAGGCTTTCGCGCAAATGATCGGTTTCGGCCTGGCTGCGTTCCATCGCGTCCTCGACCTGGCTGATCCGTTCCAGCATGGCCCGCGACAATTCGATCACCCGGTCCATTTCGCCGGCGGATGAATTGTCGTTGGAGCCTTTCGCCATTTCCTGGATCTGGGCATCGATCGCACCGCGATGCTCGCTGGTTTCGTCATGCGCCGACTTGGCCGTCTGGGCAAAGCGCATCAGCGAGTATTCCAGCTTGTCCATGAGCTTTTCCAGCTCGGTCATCCTCGCGCCGGTTTCCGGATCAAGCCGAACCACGGTGTCGAGCCAGCGTTGATCGATCGGCTCGCCCGAAATCTCGCGCGCGGCGAAGGCTTCTGCCAATTTGGCATTGGCTCCGGAAAGCGCGGTGGTGACCGCGGCCAGATTGGCGCCAGTGATATTGAGGTCGTGGCGCTCGATGAAATCGGCAATCCGATCGAGCAGATCACGCCGGGCCAACTGCGCCTGAGTGGGGTTGGCGGAGACATCGAAAGTGTTTTTTAGCGGGCTTTGAGTTGCGACTCTCATGGTTTCTATTCCCGAAGACTGATGGTCTGGATCGCAGCCCTGTTAATCCGCCATGGTTAAATCGTTTGTTTTGCGCGCTTGGGGGAAACACCTAGCTCGATGCATACCGAGGCCCCTTGGCACAAAGCTTGCTCGGTGGCGGGTGACCAGATCACAAGGGAGTCACTCGCAATGATCACACATCAATCCTCGCGCCGCCTCGAATTGCGGCTGCTCGCCACCGCCATGCTGATCGTCAGCCTGCCTCTGTTTGCCGCGGCAGCATCGGCCCAGAACGGCGCCGGGCGCGCCATCACCGACCCGGCCGAAATCGACCGCGCGGTGGCCGAATTCACCGGGGTTCCGATAGGGGAAGTAGGCGGCGCACGCGTTCCTGCAGACCGGCGGTTGCGGCTGGCGGCATGCCAGGGTCCGCTTGACCTGTCGTGGCACGGCACCCGGCAATCGACTGTGCAGGTCGCCTGCCCCGGCCCCGATCCATGGCGAATCTTCATCGCCACCCGTCCCGCTGCGCAAGCCGAAGCGGCGGCAAAGATGGTGAGCCGCGGCGATCCCGTTACCGTCGTGGTGCGCGGGCGCGGGTTCAGCGTGCAGCAGACGGGCGAAGCGATGGAAGACGGCGCGCAAGGCGACTGGATCGCGATCCGCACCGCACGCGATGCGACCCCGGTTCGCGCCCGCATCGAGCGCCCCGGACTCGCCGTAATTCCGGCCTCGTGAAGGCCTGACCGCAAAAAAGTGTGACCAAGCTCTTAAACTCGGCTGGCACAGGTCGTTCTACCTAGCACAGGATCAAACCGGAGACGCATCATGCCCTCTATTGAAATCAGCAAGCTGCAAGCGGTGACGGGGCCCAAAGCCCTGTCCGGCAGCGATCGCGCCGCATCCGGAGAAACCGGTGTGGCACTCGACACCGTGCCAGGAGCCGCTTCCCGCGGAAATGTCGGAGTGAGCCTTGAAGTCGGCTCAAGTGTCAGCGCGGCAAAGCCGCCTGTCGATGTCGATCGTGTTGCAGAAATTCGCCAAGCGCTGCGCGACGGCAGCTATCCGCTGGTACCCGCCAAGATCGCCGATGCCATCATCGCCGCCCAATACAGTTTCGAGATCAAAAGATGAGCCACGACCTTACCGGCAATCTGCGGCAGATGATTGCCGTTCTTGAGCAAGAGCGGCAAGCGCTTGCCACGCTGGATGCCGATGCCCTGTTCGAGGCTTCGCATCGTAAACAGGAACTGTGCGAGCTGCTGCACCCCTTCGGCGCGGATGCACTGGATGACGAAGCGCGCGATCTGGCGCTGACGGCGCAGACGCTCAACGACGTGAACCGCCGCGTGCGCAACCTGCTGGCAGCGAATGTGACTGCACGGCTTGAGGCGCTGGGAGCAAGCCAGCACACCTATTCCGCCACCGCCGCCACTGGCGCATGACACCTCGTAAGAATACTTAGAACACGCAGACTGGCACGCTGCTTGCTGAAACCGTCCCGTAATTGCGCGGATACGCGCGGGGCAAGGAAGGCAGCAAGCAACAGTGAGCCAGAATTCCATACCTGTCGCCGGGATCAGGGCCGCGTTTGACCGCGCGGCTTCTGCGCATCAGGCCATGCGATCCCCTACCCCGGCACGCATTGGCGAGCAGCGCGTGCTTTCGGCGGTCACCAATCCCGCCACTCCTGTCGAAGCCGCAATCGCCGATGCCGCACGTCAGACCGGGGTCGATTTCGATTTCCTCGTAAAGCAGGCGCAGGTCGAATCCTCGATGAACCCAACGGCGCGCGCGCGGACATCCAGCGCGACCGGGCTCTACCAGTTCATCGACAGCACCTGGCTTGGCACGATGCAGCGCCATGGCGAACGTTTCGGCCTTGGCGATTTCGCCGCTCGGATCAGCCTTGACGGGAACGGCGCGGCCTATGTCGCGGACCCTGTGCAGCGGGCCGAAATCCTCGCGCTGCGCAATGATCCGCAGATCGCATCGCTGATGGCCGCAGGGCTGGCGCAGGACAACCGTGCCCATCTCGCCCCGATCCTTGGCCGCGAGCCCGATCACAGCGAGCTATACCTTGCACATTTCCTCGGCGCGGGCGGCGCGGGCCGGTTTCTGTCGGCGATGGAGCAGAACCCCGATCAACCAGCCGCCAGCCTGTTCCGCGCACCCGCTGCCGCCAATCGCCCGGTGTTCTACAATCCCGACGGTTCGCCTCGCAGTCTTGCGGGCGTGATGGAGCATTTGTCGAACAAACTCGATCGCGCTCGCGGGGGGACACCGGCGGCAGGCGGTGCAGCCTTCCGCGTCGCATCGCTTGATGCTGGCGGAGCCGCTCCTGCCTATGCGCCGAAGCCTGCGGTTTACGGGCAACGATCCATCGCCGCCCCTCCCCTTTCGAACCCAACCCCGCCCGTCTCGCGCGCACCGATGTCGAGCCTGCTCAAAACCGCCTTTGCCGATGGCAGCACGGGTATGAGCGAGCGTTCGGCGCGGCAGGTGCGCAATGCCTATGAACAACTGAAAGCGCTTGGCCTGTGAACACGACTGTTTCCAACCCGATTTCCTGGCTCGACCGGCTGCGCGCCGCGCCCGCAGCGATGGCTTTGCCGGTCGGCATTTTCGCGCTGTTCGTGTTGATGGTGCTGCCTATACCGCCGCTGCTGCTCGACATCTTCTTCGTTCTGAACATCGCCATTTCGGTGGCGGTGCTGATGGTGGCGCTGAACGCGCGCCAGCCGCTCGACTTCTCCTCCTTCCCCAGCGTGCTGCTGTTTGCGACGCTGCTGCGGCTGGCCTTGAACGTCGCCTCCACCCGCATCGTGCTGGTCAACGGGCACGAAGGGGGCAATGCCGCGGGTGAGATCATCGAAAGCTTTGGCCAGTTCCTTGTCGGCGGCAATTTCGCGGTCGGGCTGTTCGTGTTCTGCATCCTGCTGATCATCAACATGATCGTCATCACCAAGGGCGCAGGGCGCGTGTCGGAAGTTTCCGCGCGGTTCGTGCTCGATGCCTTGCCGGGCAAGCAGATGGCGATCGACGCCGATATTGCGGCAGGCCTCATCACCGCCGACGAAGCCCGCACCCGCCGCCGCGAAGTCACAATCGAGGCGGATTTCTACGGTTCGATGGATGGTGCCTCCAAATTCGTGAAGGGCGATGCGATTGCCGCGCTGCTGATCCTGGGTGTCAACATCATCGCCGGTTTCGCGCTCGGCATGATCAGCCACGGCCTTTCCGCCGGCGAGGCGGGGGAATTGTATATCACCCTTGCCGTTGGCGACGCACTGGTGGCGCAGGTGCCCGCGCTGCTGCTGTCGATTGCCGCCGCCGCCATCGTCACCCGCGTGGCCGATGCGCGCGACCTTTCGGGCCAGATCGGCGGCCAGTTCGCCGATCCGCGCGGGTGGTTGCCCGTAGCGCTGATCCTCGCCGCGATCGGCATGGTCCCGGCGATGCCGCAGCTCATCTTCTTCCCCGCCGCCGCGATCGCAGGCGCATTGTGGTGGACTCTGCGACAACGCGCCGCGCGGCCCGCGCCGGTCGAACAGCCTGTGGAAGAGGTATCGCCCGACCGGATCGACATCGCCGACGTTTCCGATCAGACGCTGGTGACGGTAGAGCTTGGCTATGGCCTTGTGCACCTTGTCGACAAGGACAAGGGCGCGCCGCTGCTCACGCGGATCACCGGCATTCGCAAGCAATTGTCGCGCGATCTCGGCTTTGTCCTGCCGCAGTTCCGCATCCGGGATTCGCTCGAAGTCGGCGCCAATGAATACCGCGTGCTGCTCGGTGGCCTGGCAATCGCGCATGGCACGGCCAAGCCTTCGCGCCTGCTCGCCATCGACACCGGCGATGTGCGCCCCGGCCATGGCCTGACAGGTGAGGCAACGCGCGACCCCAGCTTCGATTGCCCGGCGCTGTGGATCGATCCGGCAGCACGCGATCACGCCGTGTCCGAAGGGTTCCTGACGGTCGATCCCAGCACCGTCATCGCCACCCACGCCAATCAGGAGCTGCTGCGCAACAGCGATCAATTGCTCGGCCCTGAGGAAGTGCGCGCACTGGTCGACGATCTGAAGGAACGCGCACCGGCGTTGATCGAGGCGATCCATCCCGATCCGCTGGGACTTGCTGCGCTGACCCGGATTTTCCGTGCTCTGATTGCTGATGGCATCGCGCTTGCCCATCCGCAGCCGCTGCTCACCAGTCTCGCGCTGGCGCTGCAGAAGACGCAGGATTTTGACAGCGTCATCGATGCGGTGCGCGCCGACATGGGCGCACGGCTGATCGCGCGCATCTGCGAGCCCGGCGAACGGTTGAAGGTAGTCACGCTCGACGCCGCGCTCGAAGGCGCGATCCTTGGCGGGATGGTGGACCCCGGCACGGGTCAGCCGCTGATCGAGCCCGATTGCGGCAGCATGATTGCCGAACGGGTGAACCGGCATATCGACGAGGCAAAGGGGCCGGTCGCGCTGATCGTCCAGCCTCCGGCACGCCGCGCGCTCGCCGCTCTGCTGCGCCAGCGCGCCAGCCGCTGCCTTGTCCTTTCGATCAACGAATTGCCCGCGCGCCAGCCTGTCGAAGTGGTCGGCGTGATTGGCGCCGACAACCCCGCGCATCAGCTTCCCGCTCCGACTGAGGAGGTTCAGGCCGCATGAAGCACGATCATTCCGGATTTGCCGAAACCAACCCTTACGCCGCATCGCGGGCCGAGGTCGAAGACCGCGTCCGCCGTTTCCTGCCGATGGTCCACCGTGCCGCGTGGCATATCTATGGCTCGGGCCGCGAAGGGCTGGAGATCGAAGACCTGATCCAGTCCGGCATTCTCGCGCTGACCGAATGCGCGCAGCGCCATAGCGGCCCGACAGAGGACGGTTTTGCCGCCTATGCCAAGATCCGGGTTCGCGGAGCGATGTTCGATTGCATCCGCAAGCTGATGCATGACACCCGCACCGCGCGAAAGAAGCGGGCGCGCTACAATGAAACAGTCGAGGAATTGCGCTGCCAGACGGGTCAGACCCCCAGCCGCCTCGAAATCGCGCGCGCAATGGGCATCAGCGATGTCGAATTGCTGGAGATCGAGGCATCGGCCATCACCGTCTCATCGATCAGCGACGAATATGACGAAAGCAACACTGCCTTTGCCAGCGACGATCCCGACCCGTTCGAAATCATTGCCGGAAAGGAAGACCGCGAACGGCTGGTGGCGGCGATGCACCAATTGCCCGACCGGCTGAAGCTGGTGTTGCAGCTGTTCTATGTCGAGGAACTGAACCTCACAGAAATCGCCGAAGTGCTCGAAGTCAGCGTGCCGCGCGTCCACCAGCTCCGCGCCAAGGCCCTCAAAGACCTGCGCGGGCTGATGGAGCGCGAGGACGAGGCCTAGCCCGCGTCCTGATGCGCGGCTGCGGCGTGGGTCGCTTCCTCCGATCCGCCCGCACCGGTGGATTCCCACCAATAGGCGCGGCGCTGGCGATTGCCGGTCTCGACCTCGTTCAGCGTTTTCGCATCATACAACCGTCCGCCGAGCATCACGCGTTCGATCTTGTCCGAATTCATGATGTCGGCGCTGGGATCGGCGCTCAGGATCACGAGGTCAGCGAGCTTGCCCGCCTCGATGCTGCCGATGTCGCGATCCATCCCCAGCGATTGCGCCGGGGCGATGGTCCCTGCCCGCAGCGCCTCGACCGGGGTCATGCCCCCGCGCACGAAGCTCCACAGTTCCCAATGGTGATCCAGCCCCGCCTGCTGGCCATGCGCGCCGATCGACACGCGGACCCCGCGCTGCGCCAGCTTGTGCGCCTCACGCGCGGCATTGTCGTCGACAAAGGCCCAGTCGGGCGCGGTGGTGCGCCGTCCGGTTTCCGCCAGCAGCAGCTTGGGCGGGGTGTGGATCATCAACGGATGCTCCCACACGTTCATCGCCTGCCGCCAGTACGGATCACCCGCCAGACCGCCGTAGGTAACATTGAGCGTCGGGGTGTAGTTGGAGTTCGACTGGCTGAAGAACTGCAGCACGTCTTCGTAGAACACGTCGCCGGGGACATTGTGTTCAATGGTGGAATTGCCGTCCGCGATCAGGTTCATGTCCATCCCGAACAGCGAACCGCCTTCGGCCACCACCAGCATGTTTTCCTCGGCCGCGGCGCGCGCGACCATCTGGCGCTGTTCGCGCCGGGGCTGGTTGTAGTTCTTGACCGAAATCCCGCCCTGCGCGCGGATGCGGCGGACATGCGCCAGCGCATCGTCATAGCTGTCGATCCGGGCGTAGACCGATGGCGCCTTGGCACCATAGATGATTTCCCCGGTCGAAAAGATGCGCGGAGCCAGCAGCATTCCCGCCTGCTGGCGTTCTGCCGCGGCAAAGATCTGGCTCGCATCGTTCGACGGATCGTGGATCGTCGTCACCCCGGTGGCGAGGTCCTGCATCATGCGCCAGTTCTGCTGCGGGATGAAATCGCCCACCCCTTGCGGCCCGTGCGCGTGTGCGTCGACAAGGCCGGGCATGATCGTGTGGCCGCTTGCATCGACTACCGTGGCCCCTGCCGGAACCGTTACTTCGCCCGCCGCGCCCACGGCCTTGATCCGATCACCCTCGATCACGATCACGCCGTTCTCGATCGCGCCGGCATCGGTCGCATCAAGCCCGGCCGCCATCGTCAGGATGCGTGCACCGGTGATCGCCACCGTGCCGGTCGGCTTGTCGGCATTGACGGTAACGGCCATCGAAATGCCGGTTTCGGGCGGGGTGTAGCCTGTACCCTTGTCATCGCCATCGCCCTTGGGCGCGTTGCGGAAGAAGTCGGATACCTGCGCCTGCCGCAGCTCCGGCCCGATCGACCAGAACACCGTCTCTCCGCCATTGGCCCAGCCGATATAGTCGGCACCGCCGGTGGAAACCTTGGTGATCGGCAGCGATCCGCCGTTTTCGGAGACGCTGACGGCCTGCCCGCCTGGGATCAGCGGCATGGCGAAGACTTCGTAATTCTGGCGGAACGCCACCGTGCGGCCATCGGGCGACACGCGGAAATCATTGGCAAGATCGCCTTTGACGATGGTGCGCTTGTCCTCGCCATCAAGATCGGTCGAAACCAGCGCAAGGTTGCCGCCCTCGTTCATGGTCATGAAGATGCGGTCGCTGTCCGCGCCGAATTGCGGATCCGATCCGGAACGGCTGACCATCATCGGCGCGCCGCCTGCGGTCGGGATCATGTAGATGCCCGAATTCTCGGAATAGTCAGAGGAGGTCAGATACCCGCCCGAACGTTTCTCATAGGCGATGTGCTGGCCGTCGGGTGACCATGCGAGGCTGGCGTAATGCCCCGGCTCGCTTGTGATGACGCGCGGGTTTTCGCCATCGGCAGTGGCAACGATGATGCGGCCCAGATTTTCATCGGTCCATTCGACATAGGCGATCTGGCTGCCGTCGCGGCTGAAGGCTGGGAAAGCCTCCACGACATCGCTCGCGCCCGTCAGCGGACGCGGCGCATCGCGCCCGCGCGCGCTCTTGGTGTGAAGCCGCCCGAGGGTTTCGAACACTACGCGCGTGCCGTCGGGCGACAATTGGCCAAAGCGCGACATGCTGGTGGTGAACCGCTCGGGCGCGACATCGATCACAGGATGCGGCGCATCGGCCACCCCGCGCGTGTCGTTGATGCGGAACGGGATTTCGGCCTTGTTCGATCCGTCCCGGTCGATCCGGTTCAGCTTGCCCCCGGCCCAGAACAGGATCGAACGGCTGTCAGGCGTCCACGCCATGTTGGGATAGACGCCATAGACTGCCCAGGTTTCCTGCAGGTCGAGATCAAGCGCGCCGTAGATCATCCGCTCGCGCCCGCTGGCGATATTCTTCACCCACAGCTGCGACGTATCCTTGTCACGCCGGACAAAGGCGATTTCAGTCCCGTCGGGCGAAGGCGTGGCGCGCACCGCGCCGCCATAGCCATCGACGGCGGTGGTGACTTCCCCGGTTTCCAGATCGTGCCGCTCGATCGCGAAGATGCCGGTCTGGCTGTCCTGCGCGTAGATGAAGGTGTTACCCGGCGTGGTGTTGCGGGTGTAATAGATCGCGCTGCCATCGGGGGTGAAGGCGGGTTCGCCGAGCTCTTTCTGCAATTGCTCGTTCGCGCGCTCGACAATCGCGACGCCGCCGCCGCCCGATACGTGATACATCCAGATTTCACCGGTGCCCGCGCTGCGTTGAGTGGTGAAATGCTTCTTGGCGATGATGAAGCGCCCGTCGGGCGACCAGTCGGGCTGGTTGAGCAGGCGGAAACTTTCGTTGGTCACCTGCCGCTTGTCGCTGCCATCGACATTCATCACCCACACATTGTCGCCGCCGCCCCGGTCAGAGGTGAAGGCGATGCGCGTGCCATCGGGGGAAAAGCGCGGCTGCACTTCCCATGCCAGCCCTTCGGCAATCCGCTTGGGTGTCCCGCCGGTGATCGGCATGGTGTAGATGTCGCCCAGCACGGTGAAGGCGATCATCTGCCCGTCAGGCGAGACATCCACGTCCATCCAGGTTGCTTCGTCCGTCTGGATCGGCACCTGTTCGATCTTGGCCCCGCGCGGCGCGTTGACGTCCCAGCCGTCCTCCTTGTCATCGGCTGCCAGCGCCAGCGAAGGCGCGGCAAGCATGGTGCAGGCAAGCAAGGTAGCGGTGAAGCGGCGCATAATCGGTATCTCCCTCGTTTAGCGCAGGAGACTAGCGGCGCGACATAATATTGCTAGAGCCGTTCGTCGAAGTGTCTGGGGGGTTGAGGACTCAAATTGCTGCGCACCATAACCAACAATTTCGCCGTGCTTACCGTGCTGGGCGTGGCGCTGGCGTGGGTTTTTCCACCCGCCTTCACATGGATGACAGACGGCAGCATCCGCATCGCGGGCCAGCCGCTGCTGTCGGTCGCGCTGGGCCTGATCATGCTGGCGATGGGCCTGACGCTGACGTTTGAGGATTATCGCAATCTCACGAAACTGCCGCGCGCGCTCGCGGCCGGGGTGGCGTTGCAATTCGCGGTCATGCCGCTGGCCGGGTATGCCATTGCGAAAGGCATGGGGCTGGAGCAGGGGCTTGCCGTCGGCCTGATCCTCGTCGCCTGCTGTCCCGGCGGCACGGCATCGAACATCGTCGCCTATCTCGCGCGCGGCAATGTCGCACTGTCGGTGGCGATGACGATGGCATCGACTTTGGCCGCTGTCGCGCTGACTCCGCTGCTGACAGGCGCTTTGGCGGGTGCCTATGTCGAGATTGATCGCTGGAACCTGCTGATCAACATGGTCGCCATCGTGCTGGTGCCGGTGGTGCTGGGGACGCTGCTCAACCGCCTGTTCCCGCGCGCGGCGGGCGCGGTGAGCGGCTTGCTGCCGCTGGTGGCCATCGTTCTGGTAATCCTGATCGTCGGCGGGATTGTCGGCGGGGCGAAGGATCAGATCGCGGAGCATGCGGGCGTGCTGTTGCTGGCGACTTTCCTGCTGCACGCGGTCGGTTTCGCGCTTGGGTTTGTGCTGGCGCGGATGCTGGGGCTGGGCGTTACCGAGGCTCGCACGATCAGCATCGAAGTCGGGATGCAGAATTCCGGCCTCGGATCAGGCCTCGCCAAGACCCCCGCCTTCGCCGCGCAATTCGCCGACATCACGCAAGCCGCACTCGCCCCGGTTCCGGCGGCGATTTCGGCGGTGTGGCATGTGGTGATCGGCAGCCTGCTGGCCGGGTGGTGGCGGCGGAACTTCGCTGATCGCAATGACTAGACCTACGGCTTCCTTCCATGTCGCAACCAACGGATGAACAAATAGCCAAACAAACCGGTCGCGCCGACTATTGTGATCGTGTTAAGCGCATAGTGAAAGATTGCTGGTCCAAACCCGACGCAGTAGGTCGTTCCCTTGTAATCGATCTCGTAGGAGCGGCCATCGCCGCACACTAGATAATCGGGATCGCCCCTTATGCCGCTTAGCATGATGGAATAGGCTATTAGGCTCGCTATCCAGACGAGCACTGGCAGGTGCTTTCTGGATGGCATGCAGCCGACATTGCTTGCCCTTTTATCTTCAAGCTGCTCCGGCATTGACGGCCGGTCACCCATACATACCTCGCTTCGGCCCGAGATAGCCGAACAGATAGGCCCCCACCTTGCGCATCTGGATTTCCTCTGCGCCTTCGGTGATGCGATACCGGCGGTGGTGGCGATAGATGTGCTCGAACGGCTTGTGGCGCGAATAGCCGATGCCGCCGTGGACCTGCATCGCCCGGTCCGCCGCCTCGCACACCAGCCGGTTCGCCCAGTAATTGCACATGCTGACCTTGTCGGAGATCGTGCGCTCGATCTGCTCGTGCGGCATATTGTCCATTTCCCACGCGGTCTTGAAGATGAGGAGCCGCAGCATTTCCGCCTGCGTCGCCAGCTCCACTAGCGGGAACTGGATGCCCTGATTGCGCGCCAGCTCCTCGCCGAAAGGCTTGCGTGTCCGGGCGTATTTCACGCTCTCGTCGATGCAGAACATCGCCGCGCCGCAGCTTGAAGCCGCCTGCCGGATGCGGTTCTGGTGGACGAAGCTCTGCGCCAGCGCGAGGCCGCGCCCTTCGACGCCGAGGATCGCGCTGTCCGGCACCCATACATTCGTCACCGACAGACGCGGGTGATCGGTCGGCATGTTGAAGGTCCACATCCACTCCTCGATTTCGAGGCCGGGGGTGGGGTTGGGGACGAGGAAACAGGTGATCCCGCTGGCATCGCCCGCCTTGCCGCTCGTGCGCGCGAACATCGCGCAGTGGGTGGCGACGTGCATGCCGGTGATCCACATCTTCTCGCCGTTGATCAGCCAGCCATCCACTCCGTCGCGGGTCTCGCGCACCGCTTTCGTTTCCATGTGGGTCGCGTCCGATCCGTGGTGCGGTTCGGTCAGGCCAAAGGCGACGCGGCGCGTTCGCTCAAACCCGCCGAGGATGAATTCCTGCTTCTGCTCCTCGGTCCCCCATTGATCGAACATGGCGACGAAGGGGAAGTTGCCGACGATGCTGTGCTCGTTTTGAAGGTCGTTGTGGAGGCCGAGGCCCATCCGCGCAAAATGCTCACGGATCACCGCCATCCAGAGGTTCGACCCGTCCTTGCCGCCGTATTTCTTCGGCGCGGAGAAACGCCAGTGTCCGGCGGCATCGGCACGGCGGGTGGCCTCGCGCAGCAACTCCTCCCACTCGTGGCGCGGGAGGCCGCCCTCCTCGAAATTGGTCCGCGCCCATTCGCGGCGGTGGTCGAAGAAGCGGATGTTATCGTCTTGGCTCTCAAGCGGCTTGATCTCGGCGGCGATAAAGGCGTCGAGTTCGTCGAGATAGGCCTGAAGATCGGCGGGAATTGCGAAGTCCATTGTTCAGTCCTTGCCTTTCATTAGCCATCGATCCTTTGCAACCTGCAAAGCCGGGTAAGTCGGCACGTCGGCGCTCAACTTTTCGAGCGCCTGCTGCTGCAAGTTCCAAAGCAAGTGAGGCGTACTCAGAGATTCTTTGCCAACGAGAATTTCTTGCGCCCATTCTCGATCAGAAGGTTCGGGTAGGAATTCCTCATCTCGAACAATCATCTTGAGCGCATTTCGAGCCACCGCGTGCTGGAAACGGTCATGACCCTTCATCAACGGCTTGATAGTTTCAAGCCACTCGAGGACAGCCTGAGCCAGTTCACCGTTTTCAGCCTCGCCGGTACTTTCTTCGACTTCAAATTCGAAGCACGCCGGCTCGCGTTCTTTGGCTGGCGCATCCTCCTCCAGCAGCATCAGCAGGTCGAGTTCCTGCTCGCTCGTCCGCCTTGAGATCACCACGCGTTCGAGCATCCGGTCCTCGCCGCTGCGCCAGATTTTCGCCATGCGCAGGCAGCCCAGTGCCCACCACACCGTGCGGTGGACCAGCCAGTAGCGGAAGCGTTCGCGATCCACGGTCACTCCTGCCTCGGCCTCATAGGCGGCGAAGTAGTCTTCCAATGACCCCAGCCCTAAAGCGGGGCGGTCATAGCGGTGGAAGCGCCACACCGCCATGCAGCCGAACGCCAAGTCCTCATGCCGGTCGCCGAAATGCGCCAGTTCCCAGTCGAGCACGCCCGTCAACCTGCCCGGAGCCTCGGCCAGCAAGTTGCCCATGCGATAATCGCCGTGGATCAGCACGGGCTCACATGGGTCGGGACAATTGTCCTCCATCCACTTGAGACCCAGCGCGATAATCGGGCGGTCGCCGCCCGCTTCCTCGAACTGCTGGCGCAAATCCGCGATAGCTGCGCGGTAGTCCATCACCGGCACAGCCTCAGGCACATCACCCGGCCTGATCGAGTGTATCCGCGCCAGATCGCGCGCCGCCTGTTTGAGCAGCGCGACCGGTTCTTCGAATTCGAGGATTTCCTTGGGGTTTGGTGTTCCGGGCAGGGCCTGCATCACGAAGCCTGACCCGATCCCGTCCTCCGGCTCCAGCACCGCCATTACGCGCGGCGCGGTTACACCGGCGGCATTGGCCGCGCGGATAATCGCCGCTTCGACATCATGACCGAACGGGCGGCCCTCCATAAATTCAAGGCTGGGCGCACGGCGCAGAACAAAGCCGCCACCACCGCTCCAGAAATGCCAGCTTTCCATCGTCGCGCCGCCGGTCAGGCGTTCCAACCCGGACGGCGAAGAAAGGCCGACGCGGGAACACACCCGCGCCAGCCCTTCGATCAGTTGGTCAGGAGTAGCGTCGCCCATCTATCAGGCGGGGACGTTGTCCTTCTTGACGGTGATCACCTGCGGATAGGTGAACTCCTTGAGCCCATCGAGCCCGTATTCCGCGCCAAAGCCCGACTGCTTGTGCCCGCCGAACGGAGCGAAGGGCGACAGGTGGAGATATTCATTGACCCACACCGTGCCGGTTTCGAGCTGTTCGGCAATCTCGACACCCTTTTCCGGGTTCGCGGTCCACACCGCACCAGCAAGCCCGTATTCGGAATTGTTGGCGCGCTGGATCACTTCCTCTTCGCTCGAGAATTTCATCAGCGGCATGACCGGGCCGAACTGTTCCTCGGCCACGATCCGCGCGTCTTCGGGCGGATTGTCGAGGATGGTGATCGGCACGTAATAGCCGGTGCCGCTCGGGTCCACGTTGCCGCCGGTCAGGAACTTGTAGCCGTTGTCCTTCGCGTCCTGGATCAGTTCGAGCACGCGGTCATACTGCTTCTTGTTCTGGATCGGGCCGACGCCCGTGCCCTGCTGCGCGCCGTCGCCGACGACGACGGTCTTGGCGTATTCGGCGATGGCAGCGGACAGTTCGTCATAGATATCCTCGTGGATATAGACGCGCTTGGCCGCGACGCAGATTTGCCCGGCGTTGGAGAAGCTGGCCCAGAACAATTGTTCGGCGACCTTCTTCGGATCGGCATCGGGCAGCACGATCGAGGCGTCGTTGCCACCCAGTTCCAGCGTGATGCGCTTCAGATCGGCGCTCGCGCCTTCCATGATCTTCTTGCCGGTCGCGGTCGATCCGGTGAAGGTGATCTTGTCGATATCCGGGTGGCCGGTGATGAGCGGGCCGAGGCTGTCTTCGCCGGTGATGATGTTGACCGTGCCGGCGGGCACCTTGTCCGCGATCAGTTCCGCGATGCGCAGCGTCGTCAGCGGGGTGAAGGGCGAAGGCTTCAGCACGATGGTGCAGCCGCTCATCAGCGCGGGCACGATCTTCTGCACCGCCATCATCACGGGGAAGTTCCACGGAACAATGCCGCCGACAACGCCCACGGGGACGCGGCGGGTGCGCGAAAGGCGGGCGTCGCTGTCTTCGTTGACGACATCTTCGAGCTTCAGCGTCGATTGCGCAGCCGACATGCCGGCCGCGCCGTAAATCTCGCCCTTGGCCTGTTCATGCGGCTTGCCCTGTTCGCTGGTCAGCAGGCGGTACAGTTCCTCGGCATTTTCCTTGATCGCGCCGGAAATCGCCATGCAGGCGGCCTGACGCTCTTCGAAGCTGGTCTTCTTCCAGGTCTTGAAAGCGGCGCGCGCTGCAGCGACGGCCTTGTCCAGCTCGTCCTTGCCGCAGGCCGGGACCTGGCCGATGACTTGTTCATTGGCCGGGTTGACCACATCGAGCCATTCGCCGGTGTCGATCATCTCGCCGTTGATCAGGTTCTTGTACTGGGTGACCATGGTTTTCCTCTCTCTAATCCGTTGTCCCGCATCAGCAGGGCGGGGAATCGTCTCACCCGAATGAAGGTGGACCATCCGCCGCAAAAATCAATCGCGATTGCCGTTGCCATCATAGGGATTGCGGCAAGGCGTATCGCCTATCAGTTGCACCATATCCGTTGCAAAGCAAAACTGGCGCTCTATCAACGCAGGCGAAAGAGGAGAGACCCCCGACATGACTGACACGCCCGCCGATCTCGTCATCTATGGCAGCCCCGTTTCGCCCTTCGTGCGCAAGGTCGCCGCGGTTGCAATAGAAAAGGGCGCAGCGTTCGAGATCGAGGCGGTCAACGTCTTCGACCCGCCCGAATGGTTCCGCGAAATCTCGCCGATGAAGCGCATCCCGGTGCTGCGCGACCGCTCGATCGCGGAAGAGGGGCCGGACGGCACCATCGCCGACAGTTCCGCCATCTGCGGCTATATCGAGCGCAAGCACCCCTCGCCTTCGCTCTATTGCACCGATGCCTATGCCCACGGGCGCGCGCTGATGATCGAGGAATATGCCGACACCACGCTGGCAATGGCCGGAGGCATGGGGATTTTCCGCCCGATCTTTTTCGCGGTGAACAAGGGCGAGGAACCCGATGTCGCCAAGGCGCGAGACACTTGGGCCAACACCATGCCGCCGATCCTCGCCTGGCTCGACAGCGCGCTGGGCGATGCGGAATTCTACGCCGGGGATGCGCTGTCGATTGCCGACATCACCGTCGCCTGCGTGCTGATGCAGATCGCGCTAGTCGCCCATATGCCGCTTGATGCCTACCCGGCGCTCGCCGCGCATTACGAACGGATGCGCGCGCGTCCTTCGATTGCCGGTCCCTATGACAAGGCTGACCGCTTCATCCGCAAGGCCTTGCCCGAGCGCTTCGACCTGACCTAAGGGGCGGGGCATACCAACAAAGGGAATCGCACGGGCGAGCATGGCCAAGGACTGGTGCATCGGAATTATCGGAGGCTCGGGCCTCTACGATATCGAGGGGATCGAGGATCAGCAGTGGCTGATGATCGACACCCCTTGGGGCGACCCCTCCGATGAGATCCTTTGCGGCCGGATCGGCGATGTGAAGGTGCGGTTCCTGCCGCGCCACGGACGCGGACACCCGATTTCGCCGACCGAGCTGAATTCGCGCGCCAATATCGACGCGCTCAAACGTGCGGGATGCACCGATATTCTCGCCATTTCCGCGGTCGGATCGCTGCGCGAAGAGATCGAGCCGGGGCGGTTCGCGATTGTCGAACAGTTCATCGACAACACCCGCCACCGCGCCAGCACCTTCTACACTAGCGGTTTCGTCACCCATGTATCCATGGCCGATCCGGTCTGCCCGCGCCTGTCGGAAATGGCGGCCAAGGCGATTTCGGAATGCAAGGGCAAGGTCGCGACCGGCACGACCTATCTGGCGATGGAAGGGCCGCAATTCTCGACCCGCGCCGAAAGCCGGATGTACCGCGCATGGGGCGCCGACGTGATCGGGATGACAGCGATGCCCGAAGCCAAGCTCGCCCGCGAGGCGGAGCTTCCTTACGCGCTGATCGGGATGAGCACCGATTACGATTGCTGGCGCGCCACTGACGAATTTGGGGGCGAGGCTGTCGATGTCGCCGAGGTGCTGGAGCAGATGAAGGTGAACGGCGCACTCGCACGCGCCGCCGTGCTGAAATTCATCGAAAACCTGCCCAAGACCCGCAAAGCCTCACCCATCGACACCTGCCTCGACACTGCCGTGATCACCGCGCCCGCGGAGCGCGATCCGGCGCTGACGGCGAAGCTTGATGCAGTAGCGGGAAGGCTGCTCAAGAACGGGTGATCCCCCGCAAACCGTAATCTTCTGCAAGGCATCCGTCCCTGATTGGGTCAGGGAATTGTGCCCTGTCGTGGAACGGTCGTAACCGTGTTAGAAAACCATAGCTAACCAGCTGCCGAGGTCGCTTGCGGCAGTATAATAAAGGGGTCTTGCCAGCATGGTGTCTTGCGCCTGCACCGTTTGCGCTGTCGCGAAAGGATGGCGCCGCTGATGGGGGTCGTGGCGGTCTATTCGCCCAAGGGCGGCGTGGGCAAGACGACGCTTGCCTTCGACCTTGCGTGGCGCAGCGCGAATATCGGCAATCACAAGACCCTGCTGTGGGATCTCGATCCCGAAGGCGGCTCGGCCTTCCTGTGCCAGATCGACCCGACGCATCTGATCGACGATCCCTACATGCTGCAAAAACCCTATGAAGTGCGCCAGGCGATCAACCTGACCCATTACGACAATCTGTTCTTCCTCGGCTTTGGCGAGAACGTGCGCGCCATTTCCTTCTATCTTTCGCGCATCGGCCCGAAAAAGCGGATTGAGGAGCTGGTCAAAAACCTCAGCGGCACTTTCGATCGCATCGTGCTTGATTGCCCGCCCGTGCGCGACGAATTGAGCGAACAGGTGATCCGGGCGGCCGACCTGATGATCACTCCATTGCCCGCATCGCCATTGGCCCTGCGCGCGCTCGACAAGGTGAAGAAGGAACAGAAGCGCATTGGCCGCGCCTCCATGCCGTTGCTGCCGGTGTTTTCCATGTTCGATTCGCGCCGCAAGAGTCACCAGCTCGCGCGTGAGACGATCCTGTCGGGCTTTCCGGTGATTCCATGGTCGAACGATATTGAGCGGATCGCCTTCAAGCAGACCCCGATCAACGCCTTTGCCCACGGTTCAAAGGGCGCCGACGCGCTCGACAAACTGTGGCGGGGGGTGGAAAAGAAGTTCGCCGAAATCGGATGAGGGGAAAGGGCCTGCGTCAGACCGTCTCCAGATCGCTCACTTCCACCGACCCTTGACGGGTTCGAACCGGTCGACGCGGATTGATTGCCATACGCCGCCCACCAGATAGGGATCCTCGTTCACCGTCGCACGGGCTTCGGCTTCGTCTTCGGCTTCGATGATCAGCAATGATCCGACGAATTCGCCCTTCGCATTCGTCAGCGGCCCGGCGACGCGATAGTTTTCGGCGTGTTCGGCCATCCATTCGCGCTGCGCGGCAAGATGGCGTTGCCGCAGCTGTTCGTTCTGTTCGCCGTCACGGCAATAGAAACAGTAAAGCGGCATGGCCCTGGCTCCCTCACGGTGTGCGCGTTGCGCTGCGAGATAACACAGCGCGCCCTCTGATCAAGCAAGTGCGACTTCGCTTGAACAAGAACCCGCGCGGGTCCACATCGCGTGGGCAACCCCCGCGACTCAATGATGACAGGACGAAACAACCCAGTGACCACGCCGACCTTGCCCGCCAACAGCGCCCATTTCCTTGACCGTGCGCAGCTGCGCCGTGCCTATCGCGCCGAAGAGGAGGCGTGCGTGGCAGAGCGGCTGGAACAGGCTGCCCCCGCCAGCCGGGTCAGCGCAAGCGCGGCGCGTCTGGCGATCGACCTGATCGAAGGGGCCCGCAGCCACAAGGCTTCAGGGATTGACGCGTTCCTTCAGCAATACGGGCTCGACACCGAAGAAGGCATCGCGCTGATGTGCCTTGCCGAAGCATTGCTGCGCGTGCCCGATGATGAAACCGCCGATCTGTTGATTCGCGACAAGATCGGCGAAATCGACTGGGGCGAACATCTGGGCGAAAGCTCCTCCACCTTCGTCAACGCGGCGACTTTTTCGCTGATGCTGACTGGCGAAGTGCTCGACCCGCCCGAAGCGCACCAGCGCGGCATGGGGCGCGTGCTGAAAAGCACGATGAACCGGCTGGGCGAACCCGTGATCCGCAAGGCCACGCTGCAGGCGATGCGCATTCTGGGCGGGCAATTCGTGTTCGGGCGCACCATCGACGAGGCGCTCAAGCGCGCAAAACCCGAACGCGCCAAGGGACTGACTCACAGTTTCGACATGCTGGGCGAAGCGGCAATGACATTTGCCGATGCCGAACGCTATCGGCAGGCCTATGAAGCCGCGATCGAGCGGCTGGCGCGCGAGACGTCGGGAAGCGTGGGGACATCGCCGGGGATTTCGGTGAAGCTGTCGGCGCTGCATCCCAAATACACCCACTTCCACGCGGCGCAGGCGCATGCCGACATCGTGCCGATCGTGCGCGCGCTGGCGATGAAGGCGCGCGATGCCAACATCCATTTCACCATCGACGCCGAAGAGGCGGAGCGGCTCGAAGTCAGCCTCGACATCATCGAAACGCTGGTCGCCGATGACGAATTGTTCACCCGCGCGGACGGATCGCGCTGGGAAGGTTTCGGCCTTGCGATACAGGCATACCAGAAGCGCGGCCTGCCGCTGTGCGACTGGATCGCCAAGCTCGCCCGCAGGCACAATCGCAAGCTGTTCGTGCGGCTGGTGAAAGGCGCCTATTGGGACAGCGAGGTGAAGGTCAGCCAGGTTGGCGGCTATGACAATTACCCCGTCTTCACCCGCAAGATCGCCACCGATGTGTCGTACCTCGCCTGCGCGGGACGGCTGTTTTCGCATGACGACGTGATCTACCCCGCCTTTGCCACGCACAACGCCTACACCGTGGCGGTGGTGAAGGAACTGGCCGACGGGCGGCCTTTTGAATTCCAGCGCCTGCACGGAATGGGCGAAGAGGTTTACGAGGCGCTGCACCGGATCGAGGGCAATGCGCCCACTCCCGTGCGCATCTATGCGCCGGTGGGCGGGCACAAGGAACTGCTGGCCTATCTGGTGCGCCGCCTGCTGGAAAACGGGGCCAACACCAGCTTCGTCAACCGCATGGGCGATGCCGAGGTTCCGGCTGAGGAACTGGTCGGCGATCCGGTGGCGGAACTGTCCGCGATGAGCCCGCGTCGCAATCCCGCGATACCGCTGCCAAAGGACATTCTGGGCCAGCGGCTGAACAGCGCGGGCGTCGACCTGTCCGATCCACTGGTGATCGAGCCGTTGCAGGCGCGGCTGGCCGAACTGGCCAAGCTGCATTGGCGTGCGGCGCCGACTTTCCCGGCGGAAACCCCCGGCGAAATGGCGCCGATAACCATGCCGCATGATCTCACCGTAACGGTCGGCACGCGCCGCGATGCGACGCAGGAAGAAGTCGACGCCGCGTTTGACCGCGCCTGTGCGATCCAGCCGGGCTGGGATGCACTGGGCGGAGAAAAGCGCGCGCTGCTGCTCGAAGAAGCCGCCGATCTGTTCGAGGCGCATACCGACGAATTCCTGAGCCTGTGCCAGCGCGAAGCGGGCAAGACCCTGCTCGATGGCGTCGCCGAAGTGCGCGAGGCGGTGGATTTCCTGCGCTATTACGCATCAGAGGCGCGGCGGCAGTTTGCCCGGCCCGTCTATCTGCCCGGCCCGACGGGAGAGGAAAACACCCTGACCATGCACGGGCGCGGCGTGTTCGCGACGATCTCGCCGTGGAATTTCCCCTTGGCGATCTTCACCGGCATGGCCTCCGCGGCGCTGGCGGCGGGCAATTCGGTGATTGCCAAGCCGGCCGAGCAGACCCCGCTGATCGCCGCGCTCGCAGTCAGGCTGATGCACGAGGCCGGCATCCCGCCAGAGGCGCTGCAATTGCTGCCCGGCGCGGGCGATGTCGGGCAAATGATCACCAGCGATCCGCGTCTCGCCGGGGTCGCCTTTACCGGTTCGACCGAGACGGCGCAGGCGATCAACCGCACGCTTGCAGGCCGCGACGGCCCGATCGCGACGCTGATCGCGGAAACCGGCGGGCAGAACGCGATGATCGTCGATTCGAGCGCGCTGCCCGAACAGGTGGTGCGCGACGTGCTCGCCAGCGCGTTCCAGAGCGCGGGGCAGCGGTGTTCCGCCTTGCGTGTGCTGTACCTGCAGGAAGATGTCGCCGATGAAATGCTGGCGATGATCCGGGGCGGGTTCGAAGCGCTGCATGTGGGCGACCCTGCCGATATCGCCACCGATGTCGGCCCGGTGATCGATCCCGATGCGCAGGCCGCGCTCGAACGCCATGTCGCCCGGCGCGAGGCTTCGGGCCACACGGTTTGGCGGCGCGAGCTGGAGGAATTCACCAGCAAGGGCTGCTTCGTCGCGCCGACGATCATGGAAGTCGGCTCGATCCTCGATCTCAAGCGCGAGAATTTCGGCCCGGTTCTGCACGTCGCGCGGTTCCGTTCGGATCAGCTCGGACAGGTGGTCGATGACATCAACGCCACCGGCTACGGCCTGACGCTGGGCCTGCACAGCCGCATCGCGGAGACCCGGCGGTTTGTCGCGGCGCGCGCGCGGGTCGGCAATTTCTACGTCAACCGCAACCAGATTGGCGCGATCGTCGAAAGCCAGCCGTTCGGCGGCGAAGGGCTGTCGGGGACGGGGCCAAAGGCGGGCGGTCCGCATTATCTCGCCCGGTTCGCGACGGAGCGGGTGATGTGCATCGACACCACGGCAGCCGGAGGAAATGCGAGCCTGCTGGCAAGCCTTTGATCGGGCTTGAAACAAGACGGGTGTGCGCGATAGACCGGACGGCATGATTCAGCGTCTGACCCGTCTCGCCACCCACCTTTTCGCCATCATCGCCTTCGCCTGGAGCGGGGCGGCGATGGCCGAGGTGCAGATCCACTTTCACAGCTTCAACGGCTCGGTCCTGTTCGGACGCTACCCGCACACCTTCATCGTGCTCGACGGGACGCTGTCCGACGGAACGGTGGTGAACGAGAATTACGGCTTTTCCGCGCGCAGTTCGGCTGCGGCGATCACGTCAGGCTGGGCCGAACACATGGTGCTGGCGGAAAGCGAGAAGAACGTGCGCAACACCAACCGCCATTTCTCCATCACGCTGACGGATACGCAATACCGCCGCATCATCCAGGAAGTGCGCGCATGGCAGGCTCCGGGCAAGCGTTACAATCTCGACGAACGCAACTGCATCCATTTCGTCGGGCGAATGGCGGAAATCCTGGGCCTGAGGGTCGAATTTCCGGGCGACATGCTGCGCCGCCCCAAGAAGTGGCTCAACCACATCACCACGCTCAACCCGCAATTGGGCGCACGGCCGATCTAGCCGTCTGCGCGCGACTCCTTGTACCCCCAAGCGAGAATGCACGGCGGGATGTTGCGATAGGTCTTTTCCTTGATCGTGCGCTCGAAATGGCGCGCCGTCAGGCGGTAGGCGGCATCGCGATACTGGTAAGTCAGGAACGCCCCGCCTTCGCGCAACACCCTGTAGGTCGCCTTCAGGATGTCTTCGGTGACAGCTGGCGGCATGGTTGAAATCGGCATGCCCGAAAGGATGAAATCGGCGCGCTCAAACCCGTGGGCACGAACGATCTTTTCGACATCCTCTGCCGAACCCAGCACCGCGGTGAAACGGGGATCGTCAATCGTCTCTTTCAGATAGTCGATGAAAAGCGGGTTGGTGTCGATCACCAGCAATTCGCCATCGGCCGGCAGGCGTTCGAGAATGTGCGGACAGAACGTTCCCACACCCGGACCATATTCGACAAACAGCTTGCAATTGTCCCAGTCGACCGGCTCCAGCATCGCCTTGACCAGACCCTTGCTCGACGGGAATGCCGCGGCCACCATCGCAGGCTCTTCGATGAAGCCCAAGAAGAACACCGCGCGCGGGCCGAGTATCCGGGTGATCGAGCGGCGGAAGCCGCGCTTGGCATCGGCGGCGAGTTGATTGCCTGACATAATTGCGTCTCTCATTCTCGGATTGGGGGCATCGCGGGAACGACCGTGTAGGCAAGCCGTCAGACCCTTTGCAACAGATGTGCGACGAAGCGGGCGAAGAGTTTCACCGGATAAGAACGGCAGGCTTCTTGCCGCCCTGCCCGCAATCGGGAATCAATCGCGCCATGGCTATTCTATCGGACAAGTGGATTCGCACGCAGGCGCAAGAACACGGCATGATCGAGCCGTTCGTGGAGGCGCAGCGGCGCGAAGGGGTGATCTCCTACGGCCTGTCATCCTATGGCTATGACGCGCGCGTCGCGCCCGAATTCAAGATTTTCACCAATGTCGATTCATCGGTGGTCGATCCCAAGCAGTTCGATCCCAACAGCTTTGTCGACCGCGAAACCGACGTTTGCGTGATCCCGCCCAATTCCTTCGCGCTGGCGCGCACGGTCGAATATTTCCGCGTGCCCGAGGATGTTCTGGTGATCTGCCTTGGCAAGAGCACCTATGCCCGCTGCGGCATCATCGTGAACGTCACCCCGCTGGAGCCGGGCTGGGAAGGCCACGTCACGCTCGAATTCTCGAACACCACGCCGCTGCCCGCCAAAATCTACGCCAACGAAGGCGCCTGCCAGTTCCTGTTCCTTAAGGGCAACGAACGCTGCGAGGTCAGCTATAAAGACCGCGCGGGCAAATACATGGGCCAGCGCGGGGTCACTCTGCCCAGATTGTAGGGCGGCAATCGCAATGGCTGCCCCCCAACCATCCGGACCGTTCTTCGAAAGCCGGGCATTCCGCCTTTGGTACGGCGGGATGATGATCGTCTGGGCCGTGCTGTTCGCATCGCTTGCCTCCTTCGCCTTCCTGCTGGACCACTGGCATTACCCCGCGATCATGGTGCTGGGCGCTTTCGTTGCCGGATTGACGCCCGAAGGGGGCGGCGCGGTCGCCTTTCCGGTGCTCAGCATCTTTCTTGAGATAAAGCGCGAAACAGCACGCGATTTCAGCCTGATGATCCAGTCGATCGGGATGACCAGCGCGAGCATCTGGATATTGACCCGCAAGGGCCGGAACATCGCCGCCTATGCGCCGGTGCTGTGGTTCGTGCCCTGTGGTTTTGCTGGCTTCGTGATCGGCATGGCGCTGCTGCAGACCATCCCTGTCACCATCATCCAGGCGCTGTTCCTGAGCCTGATCCTGACCTTTGCGCTGGCCTATGTTTCCGGCCAGCACCGGGGTGATCGGCCAATCCTGATGGCATCGGGCATGAAGGACAAGGCGATGCTGGCCTGCGTTCTGGTGCTTGGCGGCATGTGCGCCAGCCTGTTCGGAACAGGCGCGGACATCGTGCTCTACACCGCGCTGGTGACGCGGTTTCGCATGGATGAGAAGATCGCGACGCATATGAGCATCATGGTGATGGCCGCATTGAGCATCCTTGGTTACGCCTACCGCTTTTACTGGGATGGCGGCATCACCGATTACCAGATCGCCACATGGCTGTGCGCCTATCCGGTGGTTTTGCTGATGGCGCCGCTGGGCAGCTACATCCTGCACAGGCTGGACGTCGAATGGATGCTGCGCGCCATCGTCGCGCTCAACCTGTTCCAGATGGCCTATTTCAACCTGAAGAACCCCGGCCTTGAAAAGCTCGCATGGTCAGCCGGGTTCAGCGTGGTGCTGTTCACGATCTTCTGGTTTTCGCTCGCGCATATGGCCCGCACCGGCAAGCAAGGCGGTTAGGCGCGCCAGCGCTTACGCAAGGATCACTTGCGCGCTATGCACCGGGAAAGCTTGCGGCGTGTCACACCGCCGCTTCATGGGGAGTGGGGCGAATGAACCGCCGTAGCATTCTGGGCCTGATTGCGATCGCGCTGCTTGGCGGGGGGCTTTACTTGCTGCGCGGCGTGCCAGAGGGAAGCATTCCCTATCCCGAGTTCGAACAGTCCGACACGCTCGGCGGATACAGCGGCAGGCCGATCCCCTATAACGAAGTGCTGCTGGGCTATCGTTCGTGGTTCGGCGTGAAGGTGATCGTCTACAACGATCTCAATGACGTGATGTCGGATGAGGAATTTGACGCGCTTGATCTGGATGCGATCAAACAGGCTTCGGGCGCGTCCTTCGTCATTCCCAACGGCAGGCGTTACTGGGTGCTGGACCGGATCGAAAGCTATCGGGTGACGCCGCGCAGACAACTGGACGGGCACGAATTCCTTGTCCCGGCGGTGGTGGAGCTTTCGCTGTGGGATCTGCTTTCGCGCAAACCGTACCGGCCGACGACGGTCGAACGCGATACGATCTACACCTATCTTGCCGGAACCAAGGTTTACCGCCTGATCGATCCGGATGGAAAGGTCTACACCATGCAATCCGCGACCCGCGCGATCGACCCCGGCCAGACAATCGAGCAGCTCGATCGTCTGGGCGACAGGCTGGAACTTCCCGAAGGCTGGCAATTCCGCATCGACATTCTCGAAACCGATCTGGTGCTGGAATCGGGTGGGCAAACCGAAGTGCTGCAGGACGATTTCCAGAACACCTATCAACGCAATGTCGAGCCGTAGGGGAGCCGGTGTGGTGCGGCACCTGCAGAATTGAGCGGACATTTTCCTACTCCGCCGAAATCTGGCTTAATCTGTGGCCATGGCAGCTTCCCGACCCGCATCCCGCACGTTTCAGGGTGACACTCAAGCGCGTGAAAGGCGACACTTTGCGCCCCCGAAGAGTTACACTCTTGGGGCAAAGGGTGACAGTTTGCCGCTGGCGGGTGACAGTCTGGCGGGAGAAGTGACACTTTCGGCCTCAAAGGTGACAGATCGCGGGTTTTTTCTTCTGGACCGTGTTCCACCTGTTCCACCCTGTAGGAAAACAGCCGGACACCAAGCGAGGACGCAGCCCCGGACGGGGCTGCGCAACTCAAGAACGCGGAGGCAGGGGCTTTGACATCGGCACTGCCCTCGCCCATCTCGGCTGGCAAAGGAGAATAGGACAATGGCTGATACCGAATTCGACATCATCGTCTATGGCGCCACCGGCTACACCGGGCGGCTTGTGGCGGAATATCTCGACCAGCATTACGCGGGCCGCGACGACGCGCCGAAATGGGCGATGGCGGGACGCAGCCTTGCCAAGCTGGAGGCGGTGCGCGACGAAATCGGCGCTCCGGCAACGACGCCGCTGGTGGTCGCCAATGCCGATGATCCGGCCGATCTCGAAGCCATGTGCGCGCGCACCAAGGTGGTTTTGACGACGGTTGGCCCGTACCAGTTGTATGGCGACAACCTTGTCGCGGCCTGCGTCAAGACCGGCACCGACTATGCCGACCTGTGCGGCGAACCGGCATGGATGGCCGACAAGATCGCCGAACATCACGAAGCCGCCAAGGCAAGCGGGGCGCGCATCTGCTTTTCCAGCGGGTTCGATTCGATCCCCTTCGATCTGGGTGTGATGATGACGCAGAAAGCTGCGGCGGCCCGCTGGGGCAAGCCGTCGCCGCGTATCCGTGGCCGCGTGCGCGCGATGAAGGGGACCTTCTCTGGCGGGACGGCGGCGAGCCTTGGCGCGACGATGAAAGCGGCGGCGAAAAGCCCCTCTATCATCAATGTGCTGCGCGATCCCTTTGCGCTGGCGCCGGGCTTTGACGGGGCGGACCAGCCATCAGGCATGATCCCCAAATACGAAAAGGACATCGACAAATGGGCCGCGCCGTTCGTCATGGCGCCGATCAATACGAAGAACGTGCACCGCACCAACTTCCTGCTGGGTCACCCGTAC